>ERZ827492.83-NODE-83-length-96833-cov-3.895265_pt1 | contig 96833 bp, 107 predicted proteins | sample MGYA00519704_ERZ827492 | MGnify/ENA primary metagenome ERZ827492 (study PRJEB31778, sample SAMEA3449325) | human gut metagenome | biome: human gut; feature: human-associated habitat; material: faeces | place: United Kingdom | collected 2010/2012 ... | reverse complement strand
TATTAATGTCTTCATCTACTCTTCTCTTTTATGATATCCAATATGCCACTTACAACAAACAGGACATTTGTAAACCTCATAATTCTCTAATTTCCTCTCTTCTATAAATAGCAGAGCTGTCTGTTTAGAGTTGTATGATACTTTAGGCTTCCATTTACCTTTTTTCTTTGTAAAATGACATCTTGGATAACTGCTCTCCCTAATTTCTTTTCTTAGGAATCTTTTGTACATTTATTATGTTACTATCAGAGATCTATTGGAATTACGTACTTTTCTTTCTACAATTCTTCCATCTATTACCATCCATGAAATATAGTTTTGATCATATCCAAGGGCAGTAAAAAAGTCAATAGCATCATCGTATTCATAGAATAAATCTTCGGCTTCCTTATCAAGATCTAATATATCCAGATCTCCTACACTCAAATCACATACTGCTATTCTCATAAACTACTCTTTGTATTTCTATTCTTTCCAGAATAAATCAGTTCTGTTTATCCATTGGCTACCTTCTTTTCTATAGAATCTTTGATTGGTTCTATATGAAGTTAATGGGCCTAATGCTTTTATATAGGGACCGACTTTATAAAAGTCTAAAAGGTTTAGATCTATAGTTGTCGGTAGCTCTTCTCTCCCTGTATAATAGCCTATTTTAAGATTATAATTATCTTTTATATGGGATATTAATGGATTTAACTCTCCAGGGTCTCCCCCTTCTCCCATAAAGCAGATACAGGTTATACCTTTGTTCTCCTCTATAAGTCTGTTGAGTGTCTCATTGTCAAGATGCTCTCCTATATCTTCTACAAGATAGGGAGAGTGGCATCCTTCACAATGACATGTACATCCTGAGATATTTATAGCAAGAGTTGTCTCATCAGGAACTTCCTGAAAAACTATTCTTACATCTACATATTTCATTTGTTCTTATATGCTGTACATAATAGAAGTATTATAGCTAATACGATACTCCCCCAGAATGGGCTAAGTACCCACCACCATGACCAATCTATAACTTTGCAGAGCTTCAAAACTATGAAAGCTACAGTAAGATTCCCAAACATGGGGCCAAAGTTAATCTTAACTTCTTCATTCATATTGACTATATATTCTTTTAGTGACCTCTATCTGTCTAGCCCTACTATATGAACTAATAGGACGTAGGAAGCCTATGATGCGCACCCACCAGTCTATATCTGTACTATGACACACAGGGCATTCTTTGATAGGAGCATTAACTGTATGACCACAACTTTTACATTCACTCATAGGAATGTTGAATGTAAAGTAATTGCACCCTTCCTTAACAGCTACATCTATTAAATGTAAATACTGTTCTTTACTTAGATGCTCCATTAAATGTATATGGGAAGCTTGTCCACCTCCACAATATGTACTTACGTCCTTTCCATGTAGTTTTAGCTTATCAAGAACTGATATCTTATCATCCCACTGTTTAAAGAAATAACTACTATATAAGTTCTGGTCCTCAGGAACTTTATAACCTGACTCTTTATCCCATTCATAGAACTTAACTGCCAGATTCTCTCCAGGGATAGCCTCTAGATTAAATACAAAGGGCCTTTCTTTATCATTTATTGAGTGTAGCTTATTCTGTTCCTGGATAGTACTGAATATCTCCTTAAGAAATCTTTTATACTCCTCATTATTAGATATTTCTAATCCAAGGAATTCTGCTGCTTCACAATATCCTATAACACCAATTGTGCAATAGAGCTTCTTCATATAGATATATCCAGCATTAGACGAAGAATACATCCCTCTGCTCTCCATATCATATATCAAGGTTTTATAGGCTATCTGATACTTATAAACTCTCTCTAATATATCTGTAAGATAAGACTTGAGCTCTGAATAATTTCGACTGACCTTATGAATCTTGTAACAGTCTTGGACTATTCTATTCAAGTTAAGTGTAATGACGTTTACACTTCCTGTCATAATTCCAGTTAATCCTATAGTTGAGTTAAATGTATTTTCAGTAATTTCATTCTGAACTCTACAGCATGATGAGATGCTATTAGGATTATTACTTAAATAAAGAAAGAAACTACTTCCTTTTGCCCATTCCTCAGCTACCCAATCTTTACAATCCTTATCCAAACAGTCATTACCATCATGAAGCATACATACAGAAGTCACTGGAAATGTAAGAGGTTTTATTAATCTTAACTCTCTTAACAATTCCATAAAGATTCTTTGGAGTGTGTCTATAGCTTTCCATTCAGGTTTCGTTCCATCAGGATAATAAAAGTCTTCAAAGAGGGCCTTATAATAATACTTATCAAAGAAATTCAAGTTAGAAAAGGGAGAATTATAGCTTCTATTTCCGGCAGGCTGATTAATGCCATATATGAATTGTTTCATCCCTTTTCTTATGACATCTTTGACAGTTCTTTGCTTCTCAAATATAGGAGTTGTAGCACTATAATCAAGACAGCTATACCATTCAGAGCCAAACTCTTTGATTACATAATAATTAAGAGCTACTATATAATCACCCATAGCTACTGCTCCTCTTACTTGAGAAGAAAGCAAGAACATAAGATTAGTCACTTGTCCACTAAATGACTGAATATCATTGGGAGCAGATGGTGTTACTCCATCTATATCTCTAGTACCATTAATCATTAATGGGTAGAGAGTACAGGCCATGCAGTAAGGTTTTAAAGCAGGAGTCTGACTTTCATCATGAGCATAGATAATATGAGAATTCAAATCCTCCTCATACTTATCTGCTACTTCAGGAAACAACTCATGCAATTTGCTCTTCATCCTCTGCCGCTGAATGATTCTATTAGTAGTTTTAAATACTTCACCTTCAAGATTGGCTACATTCTTCATAGTTACATTGGCATTAGCATCTGTCTCTGATGAAGTAGCCGCATTTTCTGTAGATTGACTATATTCATCCATATAATCCAATCTATCTTTGATAAATCTAGCTTGCTTATGAGAATCCCTGTACAAGATAGAGGATTTAGCAACATCAAAGAATCTATCATTCATAAGAATAGTTTCTACTTTATCCTGTATTTCCTCCACACCGATAGTATCCCCATCTACTTGAGAGAATAAAGAATCTATCATTCCTACTAGATAATAAGGCATTTGCTTATTAACAGATTTAAAAGCCAAATATACAGCTCTTTGAATCTTATCAATATCAAATTCCTCCTTAGTTCCATCCCTTTTAATTACTATCATATTTATTCTTTATTTAACCATTCCTTTATATCATTAATAGTACTAATCCCCATAGGAAGTATTGAATTACTAGTTAAATAATAATTAAGCTCCTTAACTATATTTCTCCAGTTTCTACACTTATATTGATGGTTTTCTCCATAAGTGCAGTCAGTAATAGCTTGAGTATCTGGATATATCCAGATAAGGGGTTGTAAAGTATATCTATTTATCACTATAAATCTATAATCTAATAACTTATAATCCTTATATAAGGGGTCTTTATCAAGATTCTGTCTTATGACATACCAGTACAGCTGAGCTTGAATCCAATATCCCCATTTATAGAATGATTTATAGAATACCCATTCAGGTGAAGATGTAGTCTTTAGATCACAGGGAATAATAGTTTTATCACTATGATTTACGATTATTTGATCCGCCATACATCTGAGTGAAATATCCTCATAACTCCCCTTAAACTTTAATTGGTAGAATCTCTGAATAGATTCAAAAGGATTGTCAGATTCAAAATACCATTTAGTAGCCTCACAAGTTTTTAATCTTTCCATACATCTCCCAGCACTTTGATAATCCTCAGCACTTACAAGAGTTTTATTTGAACATAAGAAAAGAAGATCATAATAATCATTGCATTCTTCCTTAATCTTCTTAACTCTATATTGAGCATATTTAGGATTAGCATAATATCCATTTTCTTGTGCAATAGTAGAGATGATGTTGTCTGGAATAGATTCCAGATTTGTATAGGTCTCATGACAAAGGTTGAATAATATCTTGGTTATTAGGGCAAGATTATCACTTATATCAGGAAGTAAAGCTACCTCAAACTTATTATCAAATTCTTCTTCAGTTCCTGTTAGAAGGGTATCTACCATGCTACCAAAAGTAAGAGAAGGAGAATCAATCCTAGTGAACACCTTATTGAGGTTTTCAAATCCCTCTCTATTAAATCTAGCTATAGTAGAATAAGAATAAGCAGGATCAGCTCTGTATTCTTCTTCAGAGCATTGCCATGATATATCATATAATGATGTTACTTTATTCATCAGTAATACTCCTCTTCATTTGTTCCAAACTCTACAAAATTCTCATCATAATAATCCTCAAAAGGTTCTAGCTGAGCCACATAAACATCTACTTCGGTCTTTAGTTTACGTAATTCTATAAGATTAACCTTTAAGTACTCTTCTCTTGGATTATCATCATTCCTGCTCTTCTTGACCATGTAAAGAGCTGAATCTACTAATGCCTTTAAAGAATCAAAGTCTCTTTCTCTTAAGAAGTTAAGGCCTAGGGGAATATCCCTTTCAGGAAGAGAAGATATAAGAGTGGCAATTCTAGATAATGCTTTACTCATAATTGATTTATTATATTTATAGCCTGTATCATTTGTGTAACGCTATGAGGTTCAAAGAACATATATTTCATCCCATCATTCCTGTCTTCAAGATACTTAAGAAACATCTTTTTCTTGATAGGATAAGTATCATTTTCTTTTCCCTTAACATCAAAGTATATCTTATATATCCCCTTAGTGACTATGAAATCAGGGGTATAGGTTATATTAACTATAGCTCTATCTCTTATAGTAATATCTTTATCATATTTACCCGCAGCTCTTCTTCTAGGAGCATATATAGTAACGTTTTCTGGTTTAAAGCCCTCTAATAGGACTATTTTTTCTCCCTCATATAAGAAATCCAAGCCAGAGTGCTCTAATTTTTTGTAACAAGAGCACTCTAGCCTACTCTTAAATTTTATGTTGTTATAACTTATTGGAGATGCCCCTAATATCCTTTTATTAACAGAATCCATTAGAATATTTTACCGAAATATGATTCAAGGATATCCCTAGCATACTGAGCATCTTCTATAGTTCTAAAAGCTGCAAAATTCTTATAGCTCCTAATATGGCTTTTATTCACCTCTACGATATTTCCATTAAAAGCAGATATAGCAAATATTCTAGGACTCTGACTGATATGATCATCATAATTCTTGTCCAGCTCTACAGCTATCTCTTTAAGGAAAATGCCAGCAGCACTTCCAGGGTAAATGCAATGTAAAGTTAGAAATATTCCCAGATGGTCACTAGGCATATATTCTGAAAATTTTCTATCTATTTTTTCATAGATCCCAGATACATCAAGCTTATGAATCTTCTTCAGTACTCCTTTAGATATAAGTTCAGGAATATTTTCTTCTGTTATAGTGATATAGGAAACAAGATAGTGTTTCCTATCATCCAGTTCAGCAAGCGGATCCTTTGCCACTACAACATCTCCTATTTTAACTTCTCTATTAGTCTCTGTATTTATCAGTGTTATCATATTAAATATTTTATAGAATTATTAAATTTCTTGATACCATTCTATTGTTTCTCCATATTTACCAATTAATAATTCATCAATTTTATTAAACAGTGTCGAGGGCATTTTAGTTCCAATCCTAGCATAATATGCAGGATGGTTTTCTTCAAGAATAGTATTGAAGTTCTTGTTAATATACGGTTTAAATGATTGAGCTTGTCTGCCAAATAGGACATATATTATGCCAGTCTCATTGTCAGACAATCTCTTCAAGAGATTAGCTATGAAAGGTCTCCATAGCATTACGTGAGATCCTATTCTATTCATCTCCACAGTCAGGGCTGAGTTGATCATTAGAATTCCCTGCTTAGCCCAAATTTCTAAAGAGTTGTCAAAGGTAATATGATTATGCGGAATTTCAAAGTTTATAACAGCTTCTTTTATTATTTGTAAAGAAGGAGATAAGTTTTCTTCTATAACTTCTTTATTATTACCAAATAATATTCCTGTAGCAACACCTTTTTGAGGAAATGGATCTTGACCTAGCATTACAACCTTTAGTTTATCATAAGGGCACAATTTGAATGCTTTGAATACATTTTCTTGACTAGGACAGATAGGAGCTCTCTTATATTCTGCATTTAATCTATTTAATATAGGTATAAGCTGATTTCTATCAATTACTCTCATCCATCTTCCAAAGTAATCATCAATCTTCATCTATAGGAAAGGCATTTATAAGTATGTTTCGTGCATAAGTGGAAAGATCCCAAATATCATTTCCTCCAGGTATCTTAGGAGTTCTGTACATAGTCCTTAAATTTCTTACCTCAATTCGTACTTTACAATTACCGCTATGTATACCATAACAGAAGAGGTGAGTAGCATAGAAAGGAATCATAGTATTCCTAATAAATGTATTTAATTTTGATTTAGCAGTGAATACTAGGTAATCAATATATAAAATAGGGGTAATTCCTCTCTCTAATCTGTTAAATTCGTAGACAGGAGCTATTATAGGAGCCTCCTCATCAAATATAGTGTGTCCTGAACAATAGTAATATTTCTCATCTAGATTAATTCTAATGAGTTGGTTGCTTCTCTTACACTCATTTCCCATTATATTAATTAGCTGCTGAGGGGATTTAACAGTTTTATTATGGCCACCATAACACATGGCAGTTAGTACTTCTCCTCTTTCTGTGCCTGCAAATTGACGCATAAATCGAGACATACTCTCAGCAGGTACTATTAGGATTTTATTCCCTAGATCTAATGAGTGCACAAATATTTTAGTGGCATCCTCAAGAATATTAGGAAGAGGTAAGCTTGAATCATCAAAGATACTAGTAAGAGAATTAATTAATTTATTTGTCATGGCTCAGTGGTGAAATACATACGTTTTGCATCATAATAAGTATAAAAGGGCAAATCCCTATCCAATACATGATCAACTTGATTAGATACAAAATTTACAAATAAGTTAACAATAACTGAAGCTATCATACTAGCAGTAAAGGTAGTTTGTTTATAGCTACATATGGTCTCTTCAGCTTCTTCATCTGAAAACAGATAATCATGAGAATATCTATGCATACTATAGTTATCACTACCTTTTATACAAAAAACTTGAAATTCCTCTGCTGCAAGTCTACCATCTATAAATAAACAATTTTCTTTATTATCTATACCCCCTTCTGCTACATGCTCTAACCATTTTTCAAAGAAGACACTCCTAGCCGTCATATTATCAAATCCACAAATCATTATATCACTTGAATAGGAAGTTTCTTCTGTAAAGGCTTCTTGAATAGTTGAATAATTATAGAAATCACTATACCTTGTCATGACTTTACCAACAGAACTAGTCTTAGAATTGCCTATATCATGTACTCCATACAGTTGTCCACTCAGGTTAGATTCCTCTACATAGTCGGGATCCATTATTAATATACGATGAGGTTGGAGTCTGGATAATAGAAAAGCTACATGACTACCTATTCCCCCAAGCCCGGCTAGTAAGATATCCTGATCTTTAACTCTTTGGTACCACGGGGCAGAACTAAATCTACTGGTAGAAGTATCCAAGAGTGCTGACTCTTCATTTTTAGGTATAGCTGGAGAGGAAAAATGTTCCTGATAGATTTCTTCAATAGTGGCATTTAATAATGCCTCCTCTTGTTCATTCAATATCTCATTCATATATGAAATCTTTTAATATATTTACATACTCTTCTATATACTTATTTGGCTTTAATTTATTCAATCTATAGGTCAAACCCCTAGCTATTTTATCGGCAATGTCCATATCACTTCCTTCTAATTCTTGTCTTTGAGAGTAACTACATAGAAACTCAACATAGGGAGCCGCCCACATCTGGAAATTCTGGAATCCTCCAGACCCTTTTCCAAATCTCCTATCATAAATATACACCATATTATCAGCCCATTCTGTGACATCAACTTTGTTGATGTTGGGTAGCATCACAGATCCTGTGATAAGCTGTAGCAATAGCTCATCTATAATTTCTTCTTCCTGTTCTGATTCATAGGGAATTTGATCGGATGCAGGTGTAGATTTAGTTGAGAGCCTACCTGAATTATTACTAATAAGTAAAGGCTCTTTATATTTAGGAGAGGAATCATTAAACTTACTATTCTCTAGTTCATTAATCCTATGTAACCAATCTCCTGGCAAATATTCTTCATCATCTCTTATTACATTTAGAGGGAACCACTCTATTATTTGATCTTCATCTTCAGATTCGACCTCCGAAGTAATAAGTTCATCATTGAATGTATTGTACGATATATGCCTTACTACATTAGCTCGTGTTATTCTTCTAGTAATTGCAGCGTTATATATTCCCTCGTTGTTTACAATCAGAGATAAAAAATGATTTCTTTCTTCTCCTTCTGTCCTTAGGGTGCCCATATCTACACTACTGAAAAATGTTGACATTTGGTGGTGGGAATGAATCAATCCAATTTGGCAATCCAATAATTCCTGATTATCGGCCATATAGGCAATTACATCTGGAGACATCATAAACTCTGTAGAGGCATGGCTCCCAATATCCATTGGATATATATCAACACATTCAATATATAGAGAATTGTCTTCAAAATTACCAAATGGCTTATAAAATAATAAGCCAGACCATTCTCTGTCATTTATTCTTGAGCATAAATATCTTATTTTATATTCTATTGTCTGTGGAATAAATAAATCATAAATATTTGATCTGCCTACTAAAGGTAGGCGTTCTTTCTTAATGTCAACCATGATAATTTATAGTAGCAAGTATTTTATTTAAAATATAAGAAGCTATGTTAGGAGATACAATAGTTACATATTCAACATTTGTATCAGTAGGATGACTGCCTACGATTTTGACTAGGACCGGCCTTCCTTTAAATATGCACAACCGCTTCCCTCTAATATTATTTTCTACACTAATATTTTCATCCCCTTCTATATATAATCCCTTATTCATGTACATTACATTATATAGTAGCATATTGGTATCAATATTACCTCTATTAGAATCATTTCGAGAATTGCTCCATTGTATAAATATGTCACTTAGCATAAAAACGTAATCCCTAAAGGGCATACCAAGTTGAAAACAATTATCCCTATATACAATAGGTAATTTAATATGTCTTACTAAATACGGGATGAAAGGCTTAATCTCCAGTGCTATTGTATGGCGGGTACTCAGAGAGGTATATGAGAGTTCCCTTGGCCTTATATTAGCTACCTCTCTAAGATAGTGATATGGCACTCCGTTAACAGATTCGGTTTCAACAAACTTTTGTAGTTCAACACAGAATAACATCCAGATATCAGAATCTGAGGAACTGGTCAATGTACATACTGTATCCCTAATAGGCCCTCTTCCTAGACATGGTACCACAAACATATTGTCCTCATCCGTGGAAATAAACCTTACATGAGAATGCATGTAATTCTTTGCGAGTTCTGCTTTTGTATACTCTGCTCTACCTAAAGCTGGAGGCTGCGCAAGAGTGCCGTCCGTATAAATAGAAAATTTTACATAAAGCTCAGAGATAATTAAGGACTCATTTCTTTCGTTTGAGATGCGCACCTTTGGGAAATATATAAGTGTAGTATTTGCAATTAGACCTTCCTGCATATCTACATGTTCTTCCCCATAGAAGTCATTTAATATCTCAAGAACCCTTTGTTGGTCACAAGTCATAATTAAAATATATCTTAAATTCTTTGACATAAAAAATAGGGGGATGAGCTTCATCCCCCTATTTAATCCTTATTACTTTAAAAAATCGAACATATTATCTATTTCTGATCTTGAATAGGGACTGTTCTCTAATTCATCAGGTTCACAGGAGGATCTTCTGTACAGGACATCATGTAATTCGTCCTCTTCTGTCAGAGTAATATAATCATTATCTCGGAGTATAGCAACCAGATGAATGAATGCCCTTCTTAAGGCCTTAAATTCAGCTTCAGGTGCAGTTTCTACCTTTGTATCTTCACATGCACAGCTTTCAGTAGAATTTTCTGCAATGAGGTGAATGAGGTCATTATCTGAACATTGAGTATAGACCTTATTATACTTTTCTTTACATTTATATTCAAGATTAGATCTCTTGATCTCTTCGTACAGTTTCTGTCTCCTGGGAGAGAGTACACCAGATGCTATCTTCTTATTAGGATTAGTTAACATGAATACTAGTTCATTTGTCACTTGCCCCTTGTAGGAGATATCATGAGGTAAGAGAGACTTGTTATCTTTTAACTCAGTTTTGGAGAGGCCCTCATAAAAAGTCATTTCTCCATAATCTATACCAGCTGCTTCCAGATCTCTCTTAAGCTCCTCCAGAGTAGTAGCTGCTGACATAATGATCTGTTTTCTTTGGGTTTTAGTAGAAATTACTGTGATTCTTCTTGCTTCCATTTTAATTATTATTTAAAGTTTTGAAAGATTTATTTAAAATTAAAGAGAGGTAATACTACTTTAAGAAACTCAGATTTACCTTTGACTAGCATTAGATCACTAATATCTTTCCCACCACTGAACTTGGGCAACACCACATTAGTAAATCCAGTGCTCTTAGCCAATTTATCACCATCAATAATTCCAGCATCATCATTATCAAATAAGATGCATATCTTTTTATATCTTCTCTTCAATTCATTAATGGCTGTGTTACTTATATTGTACCCCTCTCCTTGAACTGCTATAGCTGGTATACCAGTATTAGCCCATAAGCAAAGAGCATCTTTAAGAGAAGAACATATACAAATGATATTCCCACTCTCAGGTACTTTGGTCCACAGGCTTATCACTGATCTGTCGTGTCTATTACACCACTTATATCTCTTATCTTTGCTATAGGGTTGGTATATCTTCAAGGTAACCTTCCCCTCTTTATGTTCAACATAAGCATAAGCATATTTATCAGCTCTGAATACATATCTATGACCGTCTTTTAATATAATCTTATGAGATACGGGATATACCTCGGCAAACTTGAGCCACTGAAGACTAATTCCATAAGATTCCCAATATTCAATATCATATTTTCTCCATTCCCTTATTTTACACTGAAGATCTACATTCTTATTATAACCTCCAGAAGCAGAAATATGACAAGGAGTAGTTGCTTTTATATTAGTTCCTATTGTAAATTTAGGTATATCCTCATCTATTCTTTTTAAAACATCTATATAGTCACAACTCCACATTTTTCCTAGTAAATCAAAAAGGCCTCCTCTATCCTTAGTAGATAGGTCTGTATAGAATATTCTTTTACCATCCATAGAATATAATCCGAATGAGGGTCTTTTATCTTGTCTTAGAGGAGAGTTCATAACACAAGGGACTCTAGTTACACCTAGGTAATAAAAAAGAATATCTGCTTCGGTTACTCTGCTTAAGATGTCTTCTAAGCTTATAGAACTTTTACCAGAACTGACAGACATGCATTTATGTTATTTTTAATTTAGTTACTAAAGAACCAGGGGGAAGAGGAGTCCACTTCAAAGGGAGCTTTATCTTCCTGTGTAGAAGTACTTGTAAAGTCAGTTGACTCTACGGAATATTCCTTTAAGTCACATACCTCAAATTCAGTAGAGGGATATGCCCCATTAGCTTTTCTGGTCTGCATATCCACGTCTAACCCACTATAATCGGTGATATTATTCTTCAAGAACTTCTGGGTATATACAGCCTGATACTGCTTGTTATCATCAGTAGCTTTTACTCCAAAGAGAACTTTTACCTTATTCTTAGGCTGTAAGGCTATGGCCTCTCTTAATTCAGAAAAATCTCCTTTAAAATAGGCTTCTATATTATCTAATCTAGCCTCTGCTTCAGTTTTATCTTTAATATCTATTATTCTCCCACTCTTATCCTTATATGATTTATTAGGAATGTTCAGATATGCTTTGATAAAGCCAGTGAGATCTTCTTCTCCTATATAGGCAGGCCTAAAATCAGCAGGCTCAAACCAACTAAGAGTTTCCGGAATAGTCTTGGTGGCAAGATTCTCCTTGGGAATCCAAGTAGTTTCTCCATATTTATTTATTACCTGAATCTTAGTATTATCCCTATTGAATCTAGCCTCCCTACTCAAAAAGAATGAAATCTTAGTTTTCATGTCAATTCCATTGCATCCATTAGAGTCGGTCTGCACAATAAAGTCTATTCTTACTTGAGGTACTTTATGTCTGTTTCCTTCCTGACCAACTTCAATCTCACTGATATATTCAGGATCATTCTCAAGTGTTGTATCATAAATCTGCTCAAGTTCTGCTTTAGTAGGATTTACAGCCAGTACATAAACAGGCGCAACACCTATATATCTTTTAATAGATGCTCCCTCCGTAGACTCTTTACCATTGGCAAAAGCCATAAATGCGAAATTAATTTTATTCATTCTAAAATGTAATTTTAAATGTGTTTTATATATTACTAATCATTATCCTGTTCATAATCCTCAATTATCTCACTAGATTCTATAGGTTCTGGTATGAGGACCTCATAAACGTTCTTTTCCTGATTGAACCTTACTGCACTAGCTCTAGGCTCATATTTAGTAACTTTGATGGGTTTTCCTTCCTTATCTATCTTTCCAGTATCTTCAATCCTCTTTTCCACCAGGTATCCACTAGTGAATCCGCCAGTCAAAGATATAACCCCCATCTCATGACCATTAATTTCGTTGCAGACACTCTCATATTTCTCTCTGAGTTCATCAAGTTTAGATTCAATCTTACCCTTCTTAGTTACCAATGGGTTTACATTCTGTGCTACTCTTTTGATAGATGCCATCTGGCGAACTGTTAATTCTTTTGTCATAATTTTTAGTTTAGATTAAAATATTTTCAATAACTCTATTCCTCTATCAGATACATTATATACTCTTGTAATGAAATATTTCTTCTCGAAATGATTTAATGCTTCTAATGTATATTTATATACAAGCATTGGTGAGCACCTTAATGCATCTTTAAGTCTTTCTATGTCTTCTTTCTTCTTACCCCATTCTATACAGTATTCTTCAATTATATTTAAAGAATCTTCAAGGTTGGGCTCTTTGGATAAAAACTTTAATAACCTCTTTCTATCCATAATATTCCCGCATGGCATCTAAGACTAAGTTCAAGTCATTAGGGATGAAGTCCTCTTTGAACATGTCTGCCGGAGATTTAGCCGGTATTTCAATGTTTCCTTCCATGCATCTATGGGTATAGAATCCATAAATAGGCCTCTTATTATCGTCATATTTAACAGAAGAGAAAAGCACCATTGGTACCACTTCCATAGGGTTGTAAGAATTATCTATCATCTTACCTATCGTAGAGGGCTTATAAGAGATTATTACATTGTCTGATACTACCTCCTCACAATGCATAATTAAAAATACGTTAATATCAGACCTTAAGTTCTCAGCTGTCTGTATAATAGACTGAAAATGGGAAGCTATATCTACAAATTTATTATAAGAACTGATTTTAGCAGTCTTAAAATATTCTTTTCTCATTATATATGTTATATCTTCAACTACTATATTCTTAACATAAGAAGCATTCTTACTGATACTCTCCATATAATTTACTATAGTAGTATAATCATCTATATTGAAGAGATTCTTATTATCTTCATTATAGATGCTTTGGCTTCCCTTAAAAGGAAGCCTCTTCTTCAGCACATTAAAGATTACCGTTTCTTTTGGGTTAAGCCCTTTAATTGAAGTGGACTTACCTGTGCCTGATTTTCCTAATATTAAAATTACGTTTGCCAAGATTAACCTCCTTTCTTAATTTATTTAATTTATATTTTGATTCTGATGGTTTTGATATGAAACTAAAGAAAGATTTACTGGTCCTCCTAGATTCCAAAGAATTTATATAGTCATAAACTTTTGATAATTCCCTGGTATTATCAGGCTTAGGAAGCTCATAGAAAATGGAAGAAGCACCATTAAAGAATAAGGGACATATATTTCCTGTTGCCCCATAATGCCTGTCTTCTATTACTTCCATAAATCTTATATAGTTCTTGAATCTTTTAATATCATAGCCTTCATATACAGCCAATCCATATTTAAATGGGCTATAAAGGCCTATTACTATATCTGCCACATTGTTATCTTAGCAGCTCTTTATCTGCTAAATCTGCAGTTTCATTTCATTATATCTGCAGGTCGGACTATCTCTTCATATTCCACTTAGTATTGGTATACATAGGAATATGTCATGCACTCTTGCCACTTCATCTTCTTCAGCACCACCCGGTAAGAAGGTATGTGGTAGTCTCTGTTCCTTCACAATATTTCTATTGTGCTTGGATAAGGGTTATCTGTCTCCAGACTTTCCCAGATTCACATGATTAAGAGACATTTAATTTATACATCATAGTATTATGCATATAGGGAAGGACAAGTTCTTCAAACGCTGGATACTGCTTAGTTGGTAGATATAAAGTTCCATTTTTAGTTATATTAAACACAATCCCAAACTTAGCAACTAGCATATCATTAAATATGGAACACTCTTCTACAGTAAAACAGTTTGTGGCTATACCTACTGTTTTTCCTAGTCTATATCCATCGTCCATAAACATCACAGCTAAAGACAATTCATTAAAGCTTTCTAAATATTCAGAAGTTATAGTCTTTTTACCATTCTTATAGAGATTATTATAAATAGGCAAAAATACTGGATTAGCTGGCAATCTACATATAGCAGATCCATAATATAATCCGGTTCTTTTATCTATAGTTTTTCTCTTAGATGTTGAAAACTTCGCTCCTAATGATTCTAATTCTTTAGCTTTCCACTTACAATACTCCAATTGTTTAATTCCATGTTCACAAGTAAAAATAGGATTAATATTAGTCTTCCTTAAGGAGGCATCTCCTAATAAAGAGCCCAATATAATAGACCTCTGTCTGTCTGTCATTTCTATAGCTTTATTAATAAGTAAATTGTCCCTCTGTATATTGTTTCTTTTTCTAAAAAAGTATACAGAAATCTCTTTCACTCCTAGTAATTCAGCTATTTCTCTATCTGTCTTACCTTCTCTAACTAGTTTTTCCGCTTCTGTATAATTCATCTTCCTAAAAGATAAATATGAGAAGTTTGAAGCCAATCCTAATTTACTTCTATGAAACTGTATTAATTGTCTTGAAACATTCATTATAGACGCTATTTCCGCATCTGTTTTACCCTCCTTATGTAATTCTACTAATCTTTGTTTATCCATAAATATTAGATTTTATATTTGTGGCACAAAGATCCGTAAAATATTTGATATATGCAAATCTACTGATGAAATACTTATCTTATCTCTCGATGTCACTTTACAATCCGCGAGACCATCAGATGATGGTTTTATTCTTCCTAATTTGAATGATTCGTTACCTTCTTTATCTTGCATTTCGTTACATACAGACTCTTTATTCTGTACTCTCCTCATTTCTAAGGAGTATCGGACTATATCTTCACTCCATTGAGTGTGGGATTCTCGTGTCTCCATTATATTCTTCTTTGCAGAAGTTTCAGGAGTTAGTCTCTGAACCTTCAAATGCCTTTTAAAGCATAAGCTCGGCTGCTGATTACCTTATGTATCCACTTAGGCTTCCAGCAATTCTTCCCATTTATCCAGACCCAACTGATTCATTCAAATAATTTGTATCTCATAGATTTACATATGTAGGGGCTTACAAGAGATGTAAATATCTCTCTGCTTCCTGCCCTTACATAAATGACGGGTTTTTCATGAAACATATGGATTGATGTCAATATATTGTACTTTTCTAGCAACAATCCCTGTAAGTATTTCCTTGGCTCTCTGTGAGATTTCTATAGGATGGTTCCTGTCAGTATTATTGATTTTCTGCTGGGCAATCCTATCCCTTTTTATGCTCAGTTTCCTGAAATAGTACTGTACGGTTCCTTTGGAATACCCTATCTTTCTTGCAATATCATTGTATGACATTGTGGGGTGTTCCTTTAAAATTTCCTTGATTTGTCCTTCTGTACTCATAAATATATAATTTATAGAGTACAAAGGTACTAAAATTATTTGAATTATGCAAACGTAAAGCCTGGTGTTGTATAAGCACAACTATCATATTTAGCTGAGACTTGAGAGTTATAGCATATTTGGACATCTTATTAATGGTTCCCCAAATATCCATACCCTTTTCAGTAGAGAGGTTTGAGGCATTGTCTATGAGTACAAATACATACATATTTGGATCATTCCAAGTAAATGGATTAATAGGATCCAACATTTGCCTCTCCTCTAACTTTCCTGTTATTTCATTGGCCTTTTCATATGTAGTATAGTTATAATGCCCATTCGATTCAGCAAAATCTCTACAATATTTGTTTACTCCGGTAGGATTTTTGATGCTATCTATATACTCTACAACCTCTTCAAACTTTCTAATATAGGTCTTGTACCTTTCACTTTCAAGAAGCTCAAATATGTGAATATCTACAGGTTTATCCTTGTCAGTACTCTTTAAATTAGTATTTGTCATGTAGATTCCATCAAGTCTTGCTAATAAATGACAGAGAAATTCATTATATTTCTCTTTAGGAGACATTTCTAAGGTAAAATATAATACCTTAGCCTTGAATTCAGGATGTTCTACCATGAAAAATATGAGCTCATAGACCCATAAATAATCACATAGTTTACTCTTCCCAACTTTTTGATTGGCTGAGAGAATGATGTATTTCCCCTGTTCAGTACCTGGTAGGATATTCCTATATCTTGGAAAGGGCAAGGGAAGACAATTCCACTCTCCTTTAATTACTCTTTCCCTTCTATTTTTTAAGTCTCTTATTATTTCGTCAAATTTCATAGTAATGTGGATGTCCAATCATTTCTCAAATTCTCTTCCTGACCATAATTCTCAATATAGTTCATTAATTCAGATTCCTCTTCTACTTCTCCAGCAACTCCTATCTTTTCTTTTAATATAAAATACTTCAAGAGCTTCATATATCTATAACTCCCATTAAAGCTATCTACATATTTAGAAGCAGCATAGAGTATCTTATTTCCCAGAAACTTATTAAATTCTTCTTTGTTAAGTTTAGAAAACTCCTCCTTGAATTCATTTCTTATATATTCTTCATATTTCTTCAGGAACAACTTTAATCTTCTTACTATCAGAGCTGTTCCTTCAGCCCAATAATAATTAGTTCCTTCCTTTTTACCTTTAGGGAAGATTTCCTTTAATTTAGTGGCTATCTCAAGTAGGAAATCATCTCCAGAATTCTTTGGTTCATCAGAGTCAATAATAGTGGAATCCAATACTTCAGTACCTCTATTTGTTAATCTCCATCCAATCTGTTGAAATGTCTCATTCCTGTCTGCTGTCAATAGTCCTTTTTGTATCAAGCTTTCTTTAGTTAGCTCTAGATTAATCTTATTATGAATTATTATCATATATAAGGCTTCATCTAGGGTTATACCATGCTTAGCAGCAGACTCCTTATTAAGTCTTATTGTCATATTTCTAAATCCTCTAATCTTTCTACTTTTATTATATAAGTTTCATCAATCCCATCGAGAGCCTTCTTAAGATACTCTTCATCTCTTGTGTTCTTATAATACAAGATGAACTGTATAGGATCTTCAGCTCTTAAACTTCTACCAAATTTCTGTATGAAAGCTCTCTCTTTTCCATCAAGCTGAATAATAACTCCCACTTGAATATCTACTAAATTCTGCCCTTCCTGTAATAAACCCACAGCAAATAAGCTGCTAATCTCTTTTCTATTAAATTTCTCAATTATTTGTAAAGATTTATTTTCCTCTGAATGAACAGCATTTCTCCCTCCTAATATCCTTGCTTGATCAATACTAGAGCAGAAACATATTAATCTTTTATCTTTGATTCTATTAAGAAGATTCGAGGCCACTATAGTTTTAAGGTCTCCGAGAAATCTCTTTCTCTGCAAACCACATTGTAGCCACTTTGTTTTCATAAATTCTACTCTAGAAGTAAGATACCTGCTCTTCCAATATTCACACTTATTTGTCAGATAGTCATATTTTTGCTTTGCTGTGCAGGATATTACTAAAGAGGTATCAGGATATTGTTCCTTATGTTTTAAAAACTTCCATCTCTCATAAAAACTGCACTTTCGTATAGTCTTTTTTCCTTTGTTTCCCCACTCTTCTGTAACTGAGTACTCTTGATGTGTATTATCTAAGATGAGTGGAATTAAATATATCCTGGGCTTTGGCAAGAGACCTCCTTTTATAGCTTCTCCTAAAGTAATCTTTGATATTTTAAAATCTCCAAATATCTGGTTAAGAGAGTATATAACCTGGTCTGGAAGAGTAGCTGATAAGACTATTATATACCTTGAGAAAATCTCTGTAAGTAAATTCATTCTTAAATCAGAGCCTAAGTGATGACCTTCATCAAAGATAATTAGATCCCAACTGCTATTTTTATATTTTCTTAATGAAGCATAGCACTCCATCGTGATGTCACATCCTTTTAACCTCCATTTCTTGAACTCTCTTTCCCAGTTTGACTTATGATTTATTTCAGCTACAACTAACAGAACTTTCAAATGGCCATTCCTTTCTATTAAATAATTGGCTATATCAATAGCAGCTTTTGATTTACCTGTTCCTGTAGCCCATTGTAGTATGATCCTGGGGTATTGCTCTATGAGTTGTATAGGAAGAGTCTGTAATTCTTCTTTAGTCATAATAGTCTTTGATATAGTATCTATAATCATTTATTACATCCTATATAATTAAATTTCTCTAAGATTGGCTGTAAATGAGTTAGTCCTTCTAATCTATAGCCACAATTCGACACACATAACATATCTACATGTTCTATACATGCACATAAAGATTTTAGATCTTCTAATATAGCTTTGACAGTTTGACCTGTCTCTATAAAATCATCAATGACTACTATTGGACAACTTAGAAATAATGAGGGCATATCTGATGTATCATGATGACTCTCTGATTTTCTTGATATAAAAATGCTTGAACATATTCCCTCCTGAGCCAAAAGTTCTCCTACTGCTCCACATAATATGCATCCTGATGTTCCCCTTCCGGCTAATAAGAGCCTTTTATATTCAAGTGGGATAGTCTCTATTATAAGCTTTGCTACGTTTCTAATGTATTTCTGATTACAAGTAAAAAAGAATGAAGTGGGGTATATACAGCTAATGGGCTCTGAATAATATTTAAGATTCATATTACAATATTAGTAAAAAAAGGGTAAGAACTTATTAGTTCTTACCCCGGATTCTAGATTAGTTTAGTATTTAGTCCTGAAAAATCGTATAGGAAAAGCTTTTCCCATTGTAGCTTTCACATATTCTTTGTAGATGAGCTTCTAAGCGCTGTTTAGAAGTAAGTCCTCCCCACTTCTTAGAATTTGACCAATAGGGAGTTTCTCCGGAGGTCATATACTTGTATGCCTCTAGAGAGAGATTGATATGTTTCATAGCAGGTTTAGTACATAGAGGATAATGTATGGCCTCCCCCTTTACATATTGATACCCACTTTTACTTTTTTTTCTCATCTGAAAGCCGATTACTTCAGGCTCACTCTTACGTATAAGAGTGCTCCCCTCTAATTGAATAGTCAGGGAGACTTTTACTGTGTTGTTCATCTAATCTTAAAATATGGTAATAAGAAAAGTCTTTCTATGATGTTAAATTATAAAACTATTTATTTAAAAAATAATGCTGTACTATGTTACCATGCCCTTGGTTACAGCATTCCAAAACAATACTAAATTATATGGCATTTCTCTAATTATTCTTCTTGAACACAGACCATAGAATCTGTAAGTAAAGCAGTTTCAATCAAGAAGCTTCTTGCTGTACCCCTGCATATATAACACTCCTAAATTCGAGAAAAATATCAATCATGTTATATAAGTTTTTGGCCTTGGCTCAAGTCCTTATACCCTCCCTATTTTATGCTTTCTATAGGGCTTGCTGGTATATTAGCAATCATTTATAGGATGACTATTCCTATAAACTTGGAGATTTTTTCCCTTTGTATCTCTGACAAAGTCTATTCTATATTCTTTTTACATTACTGAATAGATAATAATGGGAGCTTACGACTAAAAACTTGTTAACCTCCAAACGATTCATCTTACACAGATATAAACTTATTGTAATTAAGATTCACCTTGTCCACGCCTAACAAGGCTTCACCCCCATGACTATTATGGGTTTAATATAAAAGTGTAAGTTATGTATACATCATATCCTCGCATCCACCTTCTTCTATTCTACATGGAGTAATTACACCAGCTATAATTATCTGATCAGATACAATTAATTCTTTATCTATTCCTGTTATTATCCTACTACCTGTAGGTCTACTTCTCATATAAGCTATAGTACACATAATTTTTTTTATGAATAATGCTTGTTCCCTACACTGGAATTGCACCAGTCTATATTATCCAGTACTTGATAATAAGCAATCTAATTAGTAGGGATAAAGAATATTAAGGTATCCAGCCTTAATAGCACCCACTGATATTTGTTTCCGGAGTCAAATAGAGAAACCTCTCCAGCAATTACTGGTTTGAACTGCCAAAGTCAGCCACCTATATTTTACATCGTAGTTGGCCTCACGATGGGATATCTTTATAATGAATTAGTTTATCCTTCATTTTTAACTTATTTCTTTTGCATTTATAGTACCAGCAGTGGGACTCGAACCCACACAGTCTCAATGACTAGAGGATTTTCTTACAAATAGGTGACAAATCTATTTGCTTGGACTATGTTATAACCATATCTTTCGACTTAGGTTGCAGGTATATAGTCTCTACACATTTATCAGATTGCTCTGAATTTAGCTCGGCGTTCTTTACATTTAAAGGCTGTAACATTCACCGAATTAGCCTGCTTCTACATCAGATGTTTCCGTCTGTGCACTCTTTACCTGATATTTATTTGGCACTACTTTGTCAATAGTAGTATGCTTAATTAAGCCAATCTCATAAACCATGGATTTTTCATTCATTTACCAAAGTCCTCCGTGTCTACCAATTCCACCATGCTGGCCCTTATCTATTCTTTCTCAGGTACCAAGACAATAGTGCATATCCTATGATTCTCCCTTATCTTATAGGATATTCTATCTATATCTTGCAGTACACCATTGTCACCTTCTATTACCACATCCTCAGTACTGAAATTACTTAGGAAGTTAATTAAGTCTTGTACTATCATTAATTTTTTGAAATTAAGTAAGGAGATTGGGCCAGTTTGCACTGTCAACTAACGTCTGTCCTAATATGCAACGGGGATGCTCTTTAAGATATTACTTAACATATTAGTTACCCTTAAAAGGCCCTATTCTCCTTATACCATATACTTAAAGCCATTTATTGGAAATTAAATAGAAATATCATTCATATTTCCTAAATGATATCTCTACTTGATTTCCGACTATTTATATAGTCTTCAATGCTCTCCTTTGTAGGAAGCGTCATGAATTTCCACCATTCTGCTCCATCATATTCTCTTCTCTCCAGCCATGAACCATCACTGAATAGTATATATCCATAAATATACTGCATTCCAAAGCCCTCATCATAGGAGAAGTTTAAGAAGTCTAACAGAAAATCGGTGTCTTCTGTGGCACATCTAGCACCAGACTCCCCTATATCATAATTTGAACAATCATAATATACCCCTGCAAATTCGATATCTTCAATAGATTTTCCAATTTCTTGAAGTGTCTCTAATAATTCTTCCTTGGCATTTATCATAATTCACAATAATTCCAGTCTCTTCCATTCTCATCAATCCAGCACTCTATGTACTCCTTATTGTTGAGGCTTGCTACAAAATATGCATCTCCCTTTTCCGGAGGATTTTCTACTATGAACTCTTCTAAAGCCTCCAAGTCTCCTCTACCTGTGAATCTTTTTGCATTATCATTATCTCCTGCAGGGCATCTTACAGTCATTTCTATATATTCTATATCAGAGATATATCTTTTATTATCATATATATATTTACTAAGTTCTTCCACAAAAGTCATAATCATAATTCTTTAACAGGATTATTTCAAGCTTTCAATATAAGGATATTTGGTAGAGAGGAATACATTATATTTATTCCTTATTTCAGCAAATCTTTTTAACTCTATTGTACCACAGATATGCAGTTCCTTAAGATAATTAGGATTTATTCCTATGATCATTTGTCCTGAAGTACCTACCATACAATTGGGATTTCCATTGACAAAATATACTGTCTCTTCCCTATAACCTTCCTTGTCTAATATATATCTACCTGATAAGATAGTACATGGAGTTAATTCCTCTTCTAGTATTAACTTTTGGCGCTTTAGTGACTTTATACCAGTGAAAGTAGTAATCAATAATTCCGGACTATAAGAGGTCTCATAATTATCATATGTATCAAACGATATTCTTCTCATGTTTCATCCTCTTATTGATTCTATCTCTTTTCTTCTTGGAATATAAGAGCTTTTCATCCTCTGTAAAACTTGGTCTGCTGGGCTTCTTTCTCTTAAGAGATTGATTATACTCATCTTCAATATAGTCAGGAAGCTGGTTGATAAGATTCTTCATGGTTATAATATTAGATTAATTGCGGAGAATGAAGGACTCGAACCTTCAATACCAATTAAGGTATGCTTGTTTTCAAGACAAGTGCATTGAACCATTCTGCCAATTCTCCTCACTTAATTATTTATTATTCAAAGTTTCTGCGTTTTTGATGCTTCTCAATAATATCAGGCTCTCGGATAAACCTATCTATGTTGACATACCAGCTTTCAAGTTCTCTCTCCTGACCATTTTCATATCTCTTTATTAACTCTAAAACAAAACCTCCGATATGATCATCAGGGCCTGACATTATATCATCATCTATTGTTACATAATGGAAGATTTTATAACCTTCACCCTCTTCTATTACTTTTACAAAAACTAAATCATAGTCAGGGTTTATATTAATTATTTTCGACACATATCCTAAATCATGCATCTTTTCCTTGAATTCCGGTAATTTCATTTTAGTAATAATATTAATTTAGTGACTCCTTCCAGACTCGAACTGGAATTTAAGGTTTAGAAGACCTTTGTTCTATCCTTTGAACTAAGGAGCCCTTTCTATATTATATTTCCAGGCTATAGAGTAGGTATAAATGGCTCTGGAATGAAATCTGTAGTCTTAAAGGGCAGAGGTTCCTGCAGTTGTAAAACTACTTCTATGGTTTCTTCATCAAAACAGGAATTATTATCCTTATGGTCTTCTTTATGATCAGAATTATTATCTTTATTCATAAACTCATAATAGTGTTTTAGCAGTTTCACATAAACCTCTGAAGCATTCAAAGAAATCAACTGCCATTTTTCTAGTAGGAAATGAGAGTGCCTGACTATTCCAGAAATTGCTAGTCATTATTATAACTCTCCCATCACTGATATAATAAGTTATAGCGGATATTATAGTATTATGATCAGGCTGTTCCTTGACGAGCTCACAATTATCCGGTATTTGAATTTTTATTTCCATCTTATTCTTCTTCTTTAAGTTCAATAGGATCATCTTCCCATTGAGCTCTTCTATTAATTCCTGTACCTTCGTAATAATATCCATGTAAGTGCCTATTATTGAACCATAGAAGATATTTCACATTACTTCCATAGCTTAGATTACTCTACTATGATTAGTATATCACTATCTTCTATAACTGCTATCTACATGATTGCTTCTTGTATTTAATTTAAAAGGAGAATGGTCTTCACAGATAATCCTCCTTAATGCTTTAAACAATATGAAATAAAATTGGCATACTAACTCAAAGAGTCGTGTATATTGATAGGTTGTACAGTTATAACCACAAACCTATTATTTTTGCTGTGTAAAACCCATTCTTCCATTTAGTGATATATATCCACCACTTTTTAAGCCAATCAAAAGAGCATACTTTGATTAGAGGATATATGATAGCTAAGATCAAGACTATCAGAAAATACAGGCATAGTAATATGATCTTTATCACTGCTTCTAAAGCAATGAATGGTGTGGTAATGATTACCCCTACCAAAGATGCTAAATTTTTCATCTTTTCTTTATCTTATATTTGTTGAATTCCTTAGTTGCTTCAATTCTGTTTGCAAATTTAACTGTTGTTAAATTATTATTGTGCAAAATAGAGACTTCCCATTCAAATGCATGTATACCTGAGAGGATAATTTTCCTTCCAAGTTGGTCTATGAGAGTCATTCTTATACAGTTTTTGCAATTTTCTCTATGATATTTGCGTTTCATTTTCTGTTTTGTCTGTCTTTTTAGAGAAATGAGTTAAAATTGAAGACAGTATATCCAGTTATATATAATAAAATTAGTATAAAGTGGTTTATACTACAAACCACTCTATTTTGATAGGGGAAATACTATACAAATTGTCTAAAATTATACATAGTATCTTGGATGTAAGTAGTATTTACAATGAGACCAATACTATTATTTAGTTATCTCATCTTTTTGTATTAAATAATAGATAATACCTTTAAAACTAACTACAGGTGGTATTATTAACCTGTAAACATTATATTATACTTAAAGTATTAATTTATAGCTAATATTAATTTATAGCTAATATTAATCAGAGCAAATATTAATCAATTCTCATTTTAATTAGGGCAAATACATAATATTAGACTTATTTATTAATGGTCAGGAAGAGGAAAGTAAATAGATAATTAGCAGCAGATATCCTTATTTATTAAAGGAATAGTTATCTATTTCAATCCTCTTCCTGACCTATTTGAATAGGTTAAAAGGTTAAATAGTTTAAAGAGTTTTGAAGGTTAGGAAGGTTGAATAAGAAATATTATGTATTAGCCTTAAAAGAATCAATAAAGAATAAATAAAGAATAAATAAAGAATAAATAAGGAGAGTCATAAAGACTCCCCTTATTGAGATTAGAAGGATGCAATGGTAGGAGCACCATTACCCTCTTCATGGAGAAGATAGAACAGGCCAGTAGGATTTCTCTCGGTTTTTTCTCCTTCTACATAGGATACCATAGGATGCTTAGGTATCCCAGCCGATGCGACAGCACCTGTGTCAGCACCAAACGTGAAGAAGAGATTTCCATTCTTCGGATTCTTCTTAACATCGAGCCTATCTACTTTGGTAAGAGCTTTGAACTGCTCGATAGTGTAGGTTTTGAGGAATTTAAGTGTTCTTTCCATGATAAATTGATTGTTTGATGGTTAATAAAAGAAAATGGATTAATTTAAACCCTATAGGGGGACAATCCCCACGGGCCAAGAGATAGGGGAGGTCTGGTTGATGTATAACCCTCTCATGCAGATATAACCTATTTTTATAAAATTAAAAAAAAAAAATAATTTTATTGTAGATTTGGAAATTAAAAATATTTTACGTATCTTTGTCCCAATGGGACATAACAAGTATATTATGTTAACATTAGTACCTTTAAGGTAGGAGGGTATATTTAGGACTGAACTGCTCTGAGCCAAGTGGAGAGAATAAAGGGTATCCACCTCTGGTACGGTAAATCAGAGGCTTTTAGAATATAATATTCTAAGAGTGATAATAGGGGTAGACTAATAATATATAAACGGGGGATGGACTAAATATATTGAGAGCCATAATCTCAATCCTGGGGGATGAAAAAGAGAACCCCTAGGGTCCCTTTTTATACTAAATAATTATATATAAATTATTTGATTAAAGAGTGTTAATGATTAATCTAATAGAATTAGGAAGATTATACCTAAATTAGTAGGATATGAAAAAAAGAAAATATAGAGAAAGGTATTCTAAAGATCATAAAGATGAAGATGTTCTTAATATTATTAAGAACAAGCACTCTATACTAGTATCTTTAAATGAAAGATATAAAGATTACTATGCAGAAAATATCCAACCTAGGAGAGGAATATCATTAATAAAATATAAGTATCCTATAAATATTAGAAGTAAATAAGCTATGGAATATAAAAACAAGAGATTTAAATTCTTTAATTCCACATGGACTATCAAATATATAAAGGATCCAATAAAGAGTATTGATACGTCTGATGAGGGGGTTATATTTGGAATAACCAAACCTGCTCAAAAAGAGATATTAATAGCTCTTCTTGACAATACGGGAAAACCCTATAGTAAGGAACATATAGAGGAAACCTTAAAACATGAATTGATACATATGATATTTCATGAAGGGCAGTATAATAGTTGCTATGTAGATGAGCCTCTTGTAGAATGGGTAGCTAAATCCTTGATAGAGCTTAAAATTAAAAATCTGATATAATGAAAATTATTTATAATAAAGTTCTTCCTATAAAAGGGTATAAGATAATAAATCTATTTGGAGTTCTCTTTGTAAGAGTAAATCCAGATGGAACAAGGCCCTCTATCTTAGAGGAGGATATTAACCATGAAGCTATACATACTGCACAGATGAAAGAGTTACTATATGTAACCTTTTACATATGGTATTTTATTGAGTGGTTAGTAAGATTGGTTCTAAATCCGAAGAGTGCTTATAGATCAATCTCTTTTGAGAGAGAGGCATATGAAAATGAGAACTATTTGCACTACCTTCATGATAGGAAAAGATTTAATTGGACACAATATTTGAGGAAGTAAAACATGGAAGTAGGATTAACAATATTATTGTTTATAATGGTGATTCTAAATCTTAGTACTGCTATACCTCTATTAAAAGGACTTAAATTTCAAATAGAGGATTACACATGTAGTCAAGAGGTAAAAGAAGTAAAAACCAATATTATGGCCCTTAAGATAATTAATACATTATCAGCTATAGCCAGTATAGTAGCTATAGTATTATACAGCATTTAAGACTACACTAGTAAAAAAATTCCTATTTTATTTGGTAAATAGGAATTTTTTATTTATCTTTGCAATGTCCTTAAAAAGGAATTAAAATTAATTGATTAAAGATAATCAGTATGACAACAAAGAAATGGATTTCAGCAGCTATAATAGCTGTAGTGGTAGTAGGAGCTTTAGCACTTATTAAGTTATTCCCCTTCTGGGTAACTCTTTCCTGTCTTATATCTTTAGCAGGAGGCTTAATTGCAGGATATTTGCTTAAAGATAAAGTAGAAACTGTAGTAAACATGGTAGATCCTACAGAGGTAATTAATAGTATTAAAGATTGGTTCTCAAGCCTTACTACAAGTGAAGTTTCTAAGGCTGTATCAGCAGCTAAAAAGAAAACTACTACAGCCAAAACAGGGAAGTAGACCCTGTTTTATTGAGGTATGGTGTAATGGTAACACTGCAGATTTTGGTTCTGCCATTGTAGGTTCAAGTCCTGCTACCTCAACTACCCTCCTTGCATAATGGAGATGCAGAGGCCTTCTAAGCCCCTTATAGGAGTTCGATTCTCTTGGAGGGTACTAAATTAATTAATTTGATATGGCATTAGATAAGTGGATACATTTAATAGTAGGTTTTACTATTGCTACTACTGTTAGTTTGTTCCTACCAGCTTGGATAGGCCTAACTATTGGAGTTCTAGCTACTTTAGCTAAAGACTTTATATGGGATAAGTGGCTAAAGAAAGGGACATTTGAAGTAGCAGATATTTATTGTGGAGTCATTGGTTCGTTTATTGGTTTTTGGTTTGGATTTTTATCCCAGCATATATAGGGATCTTAATGGTCCTAGGCTAGGATTCTCTTTTCAGCAGTTAGAGACTAAAGAAACTGCTCCTATTCCTCAATAGCTCAGTTGGCTAGAGCACCTGACTGTTAATCAGGGGGTCCCAGGTTCAAGTCCTGGTTGAGGAGCTAAATATTAAATCTTGAGGTACCAGAGTGGTTTAATGGCACAGACTGCAAATCTGCTGATTCGTGGGTTCAAATCCCACCCTCAAGTCAGTAAATTATGGAAGATAAATTAGATAAGATACTTAAGAATCAAGAGGTTCTTAATAAGAACCAGTTAGCAATATATGGAATTCTCCTGAAAATTGAGGAAAAACTTCCTTTAGGAGGGAAGGAATTCCTTAGAAACTATTTAGCAGATATAGCAGGTACAATCACTGCAGAATTAGGACTAGTTGATATATTGAATACATTAAAGAAGAGATAATGCCTCCTTGGTGGAATGGTAGACACACCAGATTTAGGATCTGGGATGAAATAATAGTAGTGTGTAGGTTCGAGTCCTACAGGAGGTACTGGCTTATTAATACAATATTGTTAAAATAGATGATTATGTATGAAGATATCCTATTGTCTCCTATAGAGACAACCAGAAGGCAAGAAGAACTTAATACAGGTACTTCAGAGTTTTTCATAAATTTCTTGAATAGACTGGAGGGATGGAAAACTAAATGTAAGAACTTACATTGGGCAGCGCCTAAAAAGAATATCCATGTTTATTTAGATGAATTCTTAGAGATTTTGTCTGATTATCAGGATTCCCTGGCAGAGGAGTATCAAGGGCTGCTTGGGCACATGCAACCTAATGTAATTAAAGGAACAAGCAGTGAGGCATTGAATGCTATAGACTTTATTAATGAAGTAAAGAGTTACTCATATAAATTTTATGAAGCCCTTTCTGAGGAAACTCCATATGCTGGTATAAGGTCAGAGTGTGAAACATTTATCCATAACATATTGAAGTATAAGTATTTATTTGAATTATGTGATATTAAGCCATATTAAAGTAATGAAGCCTTCTTAGTATAAGGGTAATTACTCCTGCCTTGTAAACAGGAAATGAAAGTTCGATTCTTTCAGAAGGCTCATAAGTCAGTGATCATAATATGCTGTGAGAAGGCTGACATCTCTTGGGGATCAGTATATACATTGTATGAAGACATCTATATATTAAAATTTTAAAGAATTGAGTATACTCTATAATCTTTAGTCTTTTATCAATGTATCCGGTGAAGAGAGGTGTAGGCAAAGGCAAAACCTACAAGGCCATAGTACCAATACCCAAATCTATGGCAATATGCAGATGGGTGAAACGGATATACAAATCATATGAGTCTCATAATCTCATGATAGCCAGTTCGACTCTGGCATCTGCAACAATAATCAATAAGTTATGGTAAGAATAGAAGATAAACAGGCACAGATAGAAAAAGAAGTGTCTAGAATGAATGTATTCTCAGGAAACACATTAAGAGAAATTATAAATTATGCTAATTCTCACTCTTTAAGAAAAGAGGATATAGTATCTATTCTAAAGGAAAATGGGCAGTTTTGGCTAATTTATTATAAATGAATTTTATATACAAGATGGAGAAGATAGAAAGAGATTTAATGGATGAGGGAGAGTTTAAGAAATACCTGCAGAGGGTATTAAGTTATAATAGGATTTCTCCTGAAGCAATAGGGAAATATAAATCTATTGAAAGAGCTCTTAGAAGAGGGCATTTGACTCAGTATGGTAGAGTAGTTCCTAAGAGACCCTTTAATAATAGATCTAATACTAGTAAGAGAAAAGGAGCTGATAGTAGAAATAATGAAGTAAAAAAGACTCTATATGGACAATTTATGCAATACTATTGGAGAGCATCCAAACAAGGATTACTATAATTCTATTCCAGTGACTTATTGTAAGAATTGTCTATCATTAAAGATAATGGGATTGGGTGATTCTTTAAACTACTGTGATGAATGCGGGAGTACGAATATAGGATCTACTGATATAACATCTTGGGAAGAAATATATGAACAGAGGTATCATAAATCATTTATTAAAAAATAAATAAAGTTATTATGGAAGAGAAGAAAATAACAAAAGCTCAGAATGAAGAAAATAAGGTAGAAAAGCCTGAGAAACTTTCTTATGAACAATTAGAGAACATAGCTCATCAGTTAAGTGAGCAGTCAAGGGAATTATACAATAAACTTCAAGCAGCTAATATGTCTAATCTCTTTAAGAGACTAGATTATTTATTTAAGATCCTTGAAAATAGCCATCACTTTAATAATGAATTTGTACAGAGTACTGTTTCAGAAATTGAAGAGTTAATGAAACTTCCAGAAGAGGATTCTAGTACTCAAGAAGAATAATCCACAAGTTTTAATATAACCAATAGTAATGAATAAGGAAATAAATAATGTCATCAGAATTCCTACTTCATTAAATAGTAAGTTCTTCAGATATTGGTTTGAGTTTTTACAACCCTTCCATAAGCTAACTGAGAGGGAAATAGATGTGATTACTAGTCTTGTAAAACAGAGATATGAACTTAGTAAAGTCATCAAAGATGATGAAATACTTGATAGGGTTACAATGAGTGAAGACACTAAGAGGAAGGTAAGAGAAGAGTGTAATATGACCTTACCCCATTTCCAAGTAATTATGGGGAAATTAAGAAAGAGTAAAGTTATTATAGATAATAAGATAAATCCTAGATTTATTCCTAACATTAGGGAGGATTCCGGGACTTTTCAACTTCTGTTACTTTTTGAATTAAAATGAATTATTCTGAAATAATCAAGAAGGTTTCTCAGGAAACTGGGATCCCTGTCAGAGTAGTAAATTTGGCTTATAAATCCTATTGGAAGTTTATAAAACAAAAAATACAAACTTTACCCCTTAAGGGTAATATCAGTGAGGAGGAGTTCAATGCCTTAAGAACTAATTTTAATATCCCAAGCTTAGGAAAGCTTTACTTAACTTGGGATAGAGTACAAGGATGCAAGAAGAGATCAGATATTATTAAAAAGAGAAAGAATGAAAAAGGTATTCATAAGCCAGCCAATGAATGGCAAAACAGAATCGGAGATAATGTTGGAAAGGAATAAAGCAATCTCTGATATTGTCAATCAGTTGGGGGAAGAGGTTTATATCATAAATACGTACTTACCGCATCTTTTTAAAGACGCTTCCCCTCTGTGGTATCTTGGAAGATCTCTAGAACTAATGTCATCTGCTGATATCGTCTATTTCGCTAAGGGATGGAAAAAATATAGAGGCTGTAGAGTAGAGCATTTAGCAGCTCATGAATATGATATTAAAATAATGAATTATGTTGAAAATTAAAAAGATAAGACCCATGTTTACATCTCTCATAACTACTATGAATAAATATGAGCAGGATGAAATAATTAGTGGATTAATAGATCCTCTAAAGAGAGAGGGTAGTATAAAGGAATATCAAACTGTGCTCTCAGTTGGAAGTATGGTAAAAGATATAAAAGTAGGGGATTTAGTATGTATCAATCCTACAAGATTTGCTGTAAAGAAACATAAGGAAGGAACTCTAAAAGATGGAGTAGTAAAGGATAATCCTATTATTCAATATAATTTTGATGTCATAGAAATGGATGGAGAGCAATGTCTACTGCTTCAAGACAGGGATATTGATTTTATTATTGAAGATTGGGAGGAGATAAAAGAAGAATGCCCATCAGCGTTAATACGTCCTGCTAATGATATTATAATATAAGACATAGGGATTGTTCATGGCACTTCTTGAATAATCCCTTTATTATTGTAATGCAATTATGAAGCTATTTAAATACGAAGGATATAAAATAACTATAGCACCTGAGGCTTTGCTCTTAAAGCCATTTAAACAGATTTGGCAAAGGGATAGAAGTAGAAATAAGGATAAGGCTCTAATGGAACTAGGATTCATTTATTTCTTCTGTGATACCAGAAGTGATTATCAGTATCTTACTGATGAGGATGAGAGGAAGAGAGCTATCAAAGAGGGGGAGGGTCTCCCAATTAATTGGGAACCAGATAAAGTAGTTCTGGAGGCTATGAAGTTATACAGTAGTTCTAAGTCTGTATCAGCGCTGCTTCTTGAAGATACTAGATATGCTGTAGATAAATTAAGAGCTCTGTTAAGAGCTATTGACCTATCTGAAACTGATGATAGGGGTAAACCTATCTACCCACTTAACACTGTTACAGCTACTATAAAACAAGTACCCTCTTTAATTAAAGATTTGGATGAAGCAGAAAGGGCTTTAGCTAAAGAGCAGATAGATTCTAGTAGAATGAGAGGACAGGGAGAGAAGACATTATTGGAGGATAATTTAAATATTTAGTATGAGAGTAGAAGAAGTTATAAAGGGACTCAATAAGCATATTGAGGATAAAAGATGTTATAAAAATATTAAAACTACTGGCCACTTAGTTCTACAAAAGACTATTACTCCTCATCCTACATATAAGGAATATAAGGGTATAATATGGTTTGTAAAGGGGAATAGAAAGTATAAGGTATTATCTGTAGAGTATAATAGTAATGTCTCTTCTGCAGAAAGAGAGATTGCTATATTACTATGTCAATCAATATTCAATTGGATAGGCTCAGTATTTTATGAACAAGTGATAAATGGTACATATATAGGATATGAAGCTGCAGAACATAAATATGAATAAATATCAAACTGAACTAACTGAGGAATTGATTAATAGCCTTCCTCAAGAAGTCCAGGATCAACTATTTGATACTATAAATAATGTAGAATTTGTCAAGAGGCTTATAAGTCCTACAAGAGAATATGCTAAAGATAGACCTAGGGACAAATATGGTAGAATTATTGTAGATCTAGCTAATCCCCATATTCTAGAGGATATGGATTATTTCAGACCTACTGCCTTACATTACCAGAAATATGGTACTTTTACTAATCTAAGACCTAATTCAAACCCTAATAGTGAATATGGAAAATGGCTTAAGCAGGAAATACACAGATGCTGGGATGGATATATAAGAGAGTCTGATGGAGAATGGGTAACAGGTTATATGTATTTTTATTTAAACTATTGTCCTATAATGCTTTCTAAAATCAGAGGAGAATCTAAGCAAGCAGATAGAGTATTTGATTTCCCTGAAGTCTGGGAGGGAATTTACTGGAGATTCCATTATATAGATCAGATGAGGAATGGAGGACTATATAATAATTTTGACGGTGGAAATCATGGAGCTGAGTTAGCTAGGAGAGGTGCCTCGAAGTCCTATAGTTTAGGTTCTATAGCTGCACATAATTTTATATTAGGGGAAAATAAGACAGCCTCAAAAAAAATCAATACTGTTATAACAGCATACCAGAAGGAGTATCTAATTAAGGATGGAACTTTAAATAAGTTCTTGTCTATGGCTGACTTTTGTGCAGAAAATACTCAATTTCCTAGGAAAAGATTAAAATCATCTATACAGGATATGATATGGACTATGGGATACAAAGATATAGATACAGGAGTAGAAAAAGGTACTCATAACACTGTCCTAGGAGTATCATCCAAAGATGATGAATCAAAAATGAGAGGTAAGAGAGCTCATATATTAGTAGATGAGTTTGGTACATTTGCTAGGCTTATTGATGCATACAATGTATGGTTGCCTTCAGTTCAAGAGGGAGATATAGTATTTGCAATGATTTATCTATGTGGTACAGCAGGAGATAGTGAGTCCGACTTTGCAGGTGCTCAGGAGATCATGTATAATCCTAAAGGATATAATATGTATGCACTACCTAATGTATATGACAGGAATAACCAGGGTAGGCCATATTTTGTATTCTTCTTTCCAGGTTATATAAATAGAAAAGGATGTTATAATGAGAATGGAGTATCTGACGTTATCAAAGCTCTTATAGAAATATTTCTAAATAGGTACAGAATTAAGTATAATTCTACAGATCCTAATACAATTATTAAAACTATAGCTGAAATACCTATCACTCCTTCAGAAGCTATCATAAAGACTGGAGTTAATATGTTTCCTGTAACTGATCTTTCTGAAAGACTAGGGCAGCTGGATAGCAATCCAAGAGAATATGACGATGTATACGTAGGTGAATTATTGATAGATAAGAGTGGAAAAGTAGATTTTAAACCATCCTCTAAACAACCCATTAGGGATTTTCCTCATAAGGATAATAAGATAGAAGGGGCTGTTGAGATATATAAGATGCCTGAAAAGGATAAGTCAGGTAAAGTATTTGACAATAGATATATCTGTGGAAACGATCCATATGATGATGATTCTTCTGATACTATGTCTTTGGGTTCCATGTATATTTTAGATTTATGGACTGATACCATAGTAGCTGAGTACACAGGAAGACCAGCATTTGCTGAAGATTTTTATGAGATATGCAGAAAGATGTGTTTATTTTATAATGCCAGAATGAATTATGAGAATAATAAGAAGGGATTATTTGCTTATTTTTCAAAGATGAATTGTTTATATCTTTTATCTGATACATTGGATTTTCTTAGAGATAAAGATATGATCAAGGGATATGGCTATGGAAATAAAAGTAAAGGAGTGAATGCAACTGCTCCTATCAATGCTTATGCTAGGAATCTATTAAGAAGCTGGTTACTAAAGCCAGTACCTATGGTACAAACTATTGATGGGGAGGAAAAAGAAGTTATGATTCCTAACCTGTATAGATTAAGATCAAGAGCTCTAATAAAAGAGCTCATATTATATAATAGTGAAGGAAACTTTGACAGAATATCAGCTATGGGAATGTTGATGCTCTTAAGAGAAGATAAGATGATTCTCTATGGTGGAAATGTAAGTAGAGCAAAAGAAGAAGATGCTAACTCATCATATTTAGGCAATGACCCATTTTTTCAGGCTAACTATGACTTAAGACTAAAGAGTAATCCTAATAGAAATATCGGTATATAATTAATAAATTATTTATAATATTGTGCACCTGACTTATTTTGTATATTTTTGTACGACATAAATAAGTATAATATGGCTGAACTAATAAATTTACCTCCTCAGCAATTACCTTTTAACAGGAAGAATAAAGCATGGAGGAAAAGACATTTGGATTGGGCTGATAATAAGACGTTTTTTAACTATAGCCCTGTTAGGAAGTCAGTGATTCATAAAAAGATTAATTATGATCTACTAAATGGTAAATTACATATGTCTGATATGGAGGTTGTACTAAATCCGGAAGGGATAAAAGCAGGGTTTATTCCAGATAGAATACAGCACTATCCTATCATGAATAGTAAGTTAAATATTCTTAGAGGAGAGGAATCTAAAAGAGTATTTGATTATAAGGTAATAGTAACTAATCCTAATGCAATCTCTGAGATCGAGGATAATAAGAAGAATGAGCTGTTACAGAGACTTAGAACATTAATAGCTGATACATCTATATCAGAGGAAGAGTTCAACCAGGAGCTCGAAAAATTAAATTATTATTATACATATGAGTGGCAAGATTTCAGAGAAATAAGGGCCAATGCTCTCATAAATCACTATACAAAGGAATATGACATCCCTCTTCTGTTCAATGAAGGATTTATGGATGCCATGACTGTTGGAGAGGAGATATACCAATGTGATATTATAGGAGGAGAACCTACTATAGAGAGAGTCAATCCATTAAAGATCAGAGTATTCAAGTCAGGGTATTCTAATAGAATAGAGGATGCTGATATTATTATTTTAGAAGATTACTGGAGTCCTGGTAGAGTCATAGATACTTACTATGATGTTCTAAGTAAAAAGGATATGGAATATATAGAACATATCCCCGACCATGTAAGCCAGGCTTCTATAGATTCAATGGATAATATTGATGAAAGATTTGGATTCGTTAATAATAATATGGTTGGAGAAGAAATGAGCTCTAATGGCTTTTATTTTGACCCATTGAATCTATTCTCTGATTCTATCTCTAATTCTTTACTACCTTATGATTTAGCTGGAAATATAAGGGTACTTAGGATGTATTGGAAGTCCAGAAGGAAGATAAAGAAAGTAAAGTCCTATGACTTGGAAACAGGGGAAGAGATATATAATTTCTATCCTGAAACTTATATTATTAACAAAGATCTAGGAGAGGAAGAAAAAATATTTTATATTAATGAAGCATGGGAAGGAACTAAGATAGGAACTGACATTTATGTTAATATGAGGCCTAGGGTAGTGCAATATAATAGACTGTCTAATCCTTCTAGATGTCATTTTGGTATTGTAGGCTCTATATATAATCTGAATGAGAGCAGGCCCTTTTCTCTAGTAGACATGATGAAACAATATAATTATCTATATGATGTCATCCATGACAGACTTAATAAATTGATGGCTAAGAATTGGGGTAAAATACTAAGACTAGATCTAGCTAGAGTACCAAAAGGCTGGAATATAGAAAAATGGATATATTATGCTAAAGCTAATGGCCTTGCTGTAGAGGATAGCTTTAAGGAAGGTAACATCGGTGCGTCTTCTGGTAAATTAGCAGGAGCATTGAATAATGCATCTTCTGGAGTAATTGATGCGGAATTTGGTAATTCGATTCAACAGCAAATTAATCTCCTTGAATTTATTAAACTTGAAATGTCTGAAGTAGCTGGAATAACTAGACAAAGGGAAGGTCAGATTAGTAATAGAGAGACAGTAGGAGGAGTGGAACGAGCCACTCTTCAATCTTCTCATATTACTGAGTGGCTATTTGTAATACATGATGGTGTTAAGAAGAGAGCTATTGAGTGCTTTCTTGAAACTGCAAAAATAGCTCTCAAAGGAAGAAAGAAGAAGTTTTCATATATCCTATCTGATGGGACTAATATGATAGTTGATATTGATGGAGATGAGTTTGCAGAAGCTGACTATGGTTTGGTGGTTGATAATAGTAGAGGAACACAAGAGCTTTCTCAAAAGCTTGATATACTAGCTCAGGCTGCTTTACAGAATAAAATATTGTCATTTTCTACTATAATGAAATTATATGGGTCCCATTCCCTTGCTGAAAAGCAGAGATTAGTAGAAAGAGATGAACAACTTATGCAGGAAAGATCATCTCAGGCACAGCAGCAACAGTTGGAAACTCAGCAACAGATTGCTCAGATGGAAGCCCAACAGCGACAGTCTGAATTACAGCAGAAAGAGCAAGCTAATATTAGAGATAATGAAACTAAAATTCTAGTGGCTCAGATACAAAAGGAAGACAATGACGGGATCAAAGAATATGAATTCTCAGAGGAAGCAAGAGCTAATCTATTGGAGAAGATAAGAGAATTTGATGAGAAATTAAAACTAGATAAAGATAAGTTGAAGCTAGATGAGAGAAAACATAGAGATGATATAGCTCTAAAGAGAAAAACTATGAATGAAAAGCTCGTATTAAATAATAAGAAATAGATATGAAGAGATTCAGGACTATATTTGAATCAGCCGTGACTCCACCATCGGAGAATGATTTATGGTTAAGGAAAGGAGAACTACTATATTATTCAAACGAAGGGTGGAAGAGTATATTAGGTACTGTAGATATTGATTTATCAGATTATTATACTTCTGAAGAGGTTGATAATCTTTTAATCTTAACGAAAAAAGAAATTAATGATAGTATTGAACAAGATCTTAATTTAGTATATAAGAAGATTAATACTAAGCAGGATCAATTAAAGGGAGTTGGATATGTAAAAGCTAATGGTACGTCTATATCTTATGATAATAGAACGTTTGTAACAGGAGATTCAAGCGGAACAGCTGATAAAGCTAAGACTCTTTCTGTTGTAGCTATATCTAATTTTGAAACTTTTAATCCAGCAACTTTAAATATGCAGGTGGGAGAAATCAGAATGTTTAAAGCTGCATCTGCTGTTGGTTCACCGTGGGGCTCTGCCTCCTCTTGGGCAGGATTCATAATATTGATACAGAGTGGATATTGGAAGTATGAGGCATTATCTTCTTCATATGGAGATGGAATTGCTATTGGATATTATAGGAGCAATAATGGATTTGATGGGTGGAAATATTTTCCATCATTATCATCTAGTGCTGTATCATGGAAGGGGGGATCTCCATTTGAACTAACAATAAAAAACTTCAATGTAAATGGGGTAAGTGGAGGATTAATAGCACCCAGTTCATGGAATGGTAGTTATCCATTAAATATATGGGCACCTACAAATGCAGGAGCTGAAGGACAGGTCCTTACATCATCAGGAGCTGGATTAACTCCAGTATGGAAAGAGCTTGCTGACATACCTGCTGCAGAGTCAGCGAAAAAATTATCTAATCCACGTCTTATCTGGGGACAATCCTTTGATGGAACTGCAAACGTTGATGGTGCTTTCACCATGAACCTAAAGAGTGGATCACATGCTCTTTCCCTTAATATTCCTTCAGGTGCAAATGTTATCAATGTTAATAGTAGTAATTATACAATAGCCGCGAGTAGTATACATTCTGTTGACGTACGGGGAATATCTTCTACTTTTTCCAGAGGGTGGAGATATCTAGACACTAAGTCACCATCCCCTGGCTTATATGTTTTTGGTGTATATGGAAATGCAGGGACTGTGGATTATTATTTCTACGGAGGAAATTATAGTTCGCCTCTTCTTAAAATTAATAGAGCTACATCATCCCCTAGAGCTGAATTATCTGGAATAATGCAGGCAAGTGGATTTAAAACACCATCGGGAGGTTCTTCTCAGTTTTTAAAAGCTGATGGTAGTGTAGATTCTAATACCTACATAACAAATATTAATCTCACATCCAGGTTAGATGATTATGTTACAACAGAAACCACAATAAATGGGAAGGAGATAGGTAATGGTGTTAATTTGGTACCCTCAGATCTGGGAATACAACAGAAAAATATAAATATAAACGGAAGCTCTAAAACTGTTTATGCTCCTAATACTGAAGCGATAGGAACCATATATGCTCCTACTTCTGCAGGGAATGCTGGACAAGTCCTTAAATCTAATGGGTCTGGCTCACCTGTTTGGGCTAATCTCTTAGAAGTAGAGTATGGAAAAGAATCAACATTCTATTTTATGACTAATAATGGTGGTACATTATATATCCCTGGACATGAGCCAAAACAGTTACCCAATCAGGGTAGTGTTGGCCCTGTTTTATTCTATGATAGAGCACCAGTATTTGTATCTTTCAATTCAAGATCTCAATGTAGAGACTTGAAGCTATCTCTACAACTTGGTAGTAGTGATAATACATTCGTTTTATATCGAATGAGTTACAATAATTTAAGTGGTATGAATAATGGAGTAATGGTCCAATATGATTATACAGCTTCTATGGGTTCCTCTTACCCAACGCTGGCTGGAATAATCTTTTATCCTAGTAATAAATGTATATATTCATTAGAATACAATCCTACATAATAAGTGTAAATAATTATGAAAATAAGAGAAATTATTAATAGTGGTCAAGCCCCCTCTTCTCCACAAGATCTGTGGTTGGACAGAGGCAGTCTTAAATATTTTAGTGGCAGTGGATGGAAAGCTATAAATGCTTTAGGTACCTCACCGCCTGCTGATGATGAAGATAGACAAGAACTTGAAGAAAAGGTTGATAGTTTAGATAAAGAAATGGGTGAAGTAAAACAATCTATTTCTAATATAGAACAATACTTCAGTCCCTCAGTATTTCTCTCTATTGGTGACTCGGATGAAGTTAAAGCTTCAAATTTAGCTGCTTTATCTCCTATTTCTGTAGGAGATCCATTTCAATGTGAAATCAACTACGGTTTTGGAGTAGGTAGAATGTCCTCTAGTGGGGGATTTGCTCATGTAACAACCTCGGAAGGTTACGAAGCTTTCTATGATATATCTACAGATGGAGCAGTAACCAAGAACAGTACGTATGTTAAACCCAATGAGCCATTACAGGTTGTGCTCTCTGTAGAGGATTTAGAATCTGCAGTAGATGATACAACTTCAGCTGCTATACAAAAAGCAGCTCTTATTGTGATTGTTGATGAAGAGGGTAAATCTACAGTTTGCACTAGAATAATGAATGATAGCTCTCCTAATCCATCATTTTTTGTTCCATCATCAGATAATACTCTAATGAGACTTACTTTCAACATTACTAGTAAAACATTTTCATCTAGTGAATACAAGCCTAACATAAACTTAGTCGCTGCTACTGTAGATACATTAGGAGCAGTTAAACAAGCAGATAGAGTAAATGACCTTAGTGTATCAGCAGAATTAGCTGATGTAGTTACTGCATTTAATTCTCTATTATCGAAACTAATTACTGCTGGGATAATGGTTCAGAAACCAACCTAAATAAATAATAAATATATAATAAATAATCTTCTTATATAGTTGTATGAGAGGATTATTTATTATATATTTGCATGTTATATAGCTATGAAAGTATGAAAAAATATATAATAATAGGCTTAGTTATATTGGCAGCTATTTTGGTGGCAAGCATATATATATTATACACTAGTAATAGAAATCTAAAGGAGGAATTAGAGATAGTTTCCTCTAATCAAAAGGCCTTTATAGCTGAAAATTCAGCATTAAAGGATGAAAATATAATGTTTAGATTAACTGTAGAGCAGTTAAAACAATATAATGACTCTATTCTTATTAAGATGAATAATGTAAAGGAGGAGCTTAAGATAAAAGATAAAAACCTTAAACAAATGCAGTACCTTCTTTCTGAGGCTCAGAAGAAAGATACCATTATCTTTAGGGATACTATTTTTAGTAGTCCTTCTTTAAATATTGATACTATTCTGGGAGATCAATGGTATAAGCTAAGCTTAGGACTTAGATACCCTAATACTATCATTGTTAATCCAAGTTTTATTAGTGAGAAATATATTGTAACTAGTTATAGGAAGGAGACTATTAATCCACCCAAGAAATGTTTTATAGGCAGATGGTTTCAAAAAAAGCATAAGATAGTAGAAGTAGAAGTTGTTGAGAGGAGCCCATACATAGAGAATAAAAAACAAAGGTTTGTAGAAATTCTAAAACAACATTAATATGATTGATGTAGGTATCCTAATTACCGGAGGTATTGGTTTAGTCTCAACAGTAGTAAGTGGTTGGGCATCATGGTTCTTTGCTAGAAAGAAATACAATGCTGAAGTAGACTCTAATGAGATAGAAAATTTGAAGAAATCGCTTGAGTTCTATGAGAGTATTGTAAAAGATAATAATAAAAAGCTTCAGTTTTACATTGACTTAGCTGAGAATAATAGGATTGAGGTATATAGATTAAAGGGAGTAATACATAGGCTTCTCAATAATTCATGCCTTGATAATGGATGTATTAAAAGAATGTTTTATACGGAGGAACAGATTAGGGATATTCTAGGTGAAGTTGCTCCACATATAGATGAAGAAGATGCAATTAAAGCTTGAAAGAAAATATTTTAAGAAAGGGTACACGATAGGAAATCTATATATCAACGGAGAGTTCTTCTCTAATACTCTTGAAGATGAGAATAGAGATTTGAATAAAAATGGTAAGTTTGATAATGGAGAATCTAAAGTGAATTCAGAAACATGTATCCCATTTGGAACTTATAAGGTAGTAGTTAGCATATCTCCAAGATTCGGAAGAAAGCTTCCTAGATTATTAAATGTCCCTTCTTTTGAAGGTATATTAATCCACAGAGGAAATGAGGCGAAAGATACTTCTGGGTGCATTCTTGTAGGAGAAAATAGAGAACCAGGTAAAGTACTTAACTCAACTAGATATGAATTAAATTTAGTTAAAATTCTAGAAGCTGCTATTGCTAAAGGAGAAGAAGTTACAATCGAAATTATTTAATTGTTTAATCTTTTAATATTTATGTTATGGCAAAGAAATGTGGAGGTAAGAAAAAAGGCAGAGGTAAAAGAATGTAATTTAGTTAAACCTATTTGATATGGCAAAGAAAGCAAGAGGAAGGAGAAAGCCTAACACTATTGTAGCAGGCTTGTCAAAGAGTAGAAGATATAGTGATGGAGGGAAACTTAAGAAGTAAGTTATATAAAGCTGAAATAGCCTTAATCAAAGCACTGCCTTTTCTATTAGCAGTGCTTTATTTAATAGCTACTGTATTAGATTATTATATGATAAGTAGCACTATAATAAATTACATAGCACTAGGTATATTATATGTATTCATCTATATATCTTCTTATGTATTTAAATTTTGTGAGTATCATAGGATGCCTATTCATTATATAGTATTGATTAATATATTAAGTGTATATGATGCATACATAGGAATACCATTAGATACGTTTAGATTAATGCAGATGTATGCTATAGTAACATGTTTATTCATATTTCTTACTGTATATCTATATGTTAAAAATCATAAGAAACCTACTAGCAAAGATAATTGATGATATAGATGCAGGTAATTCAAATATAACAGAAGATGAGGCAATTAAGTTAATTGGTACTTTAAAAGAACTAACTGATAAAGAGAAGAGATTAAGGAAGTACGCCGCCTGCAGATATCTAAATATAAGTAGAGCAACTTTTAATAATTATGTTAGAGAAGGTAAACTTCCTAGAGGAAAACATGAAATTGGATTTAAAGAGTTAAGTTGATCTAGAAAAGATTTAGATTATTTCATCAAGAAGAATAAGGAAAATCAAAGCTTGCTTAATAATATCTATAATGAAGTTTGCTAAAGTAATAAGGAAGAGAGGAAATCATGGTGACGCAAAGAAAAATTAATATCCCGATCTTTGATTACAAATTAACTATAGTTATATTTGATAAGTGGGAAGAAGTAGAGCATCTATTTGATGGTGGGCCGGAGCCTAGGGCTATAACCAAAACTAGATATGGTGTATCACTTGTAGCAATCAACTCTAAAAAAGGAGACAGTATTATCCATGAGGCTGAACATATTAAGAATGCTATATGGAGCTATATAGGCTATAGTCCTCAAAGAGACAATGATGAAGTAGATGCATATTTAATTGCTTACATCTACAAGAGAATTATAGAAGTATATTCTAAACATGATAAATCATGCTCTTCTTGATAGTGATTTTACATTAGCATTGAGTTATAAATTTATAGATTCCTAAGATGTTATATACTAATATCTTAGGAATTTTTATTTTATATGGTTAGTAATGATTACTAGAGAGATATAAGCAGAATCTAGAAGCTGCTAAGCAAATGAAGCAGCAGATTCAGCCACAGACTACTCAGGCAGTTCCTGTTCAGAAGTTAATATGGGATGACATTGATGCAGAAGTAGAACCAATGACAGAGGAGCAGAAGAGTAGATTATTTCAGGATGATGATTATGTAGAAACTTATACTAAGATTCAAAATATGGTTAATGCTGAAATTCTTAATCTAGTAAAGAGTAGAATTGAAAGTACACAAGAAGGTAAGGAACTATTATCTCATCAGTTAAAAACAGTCAAACGACTTAAGAGTAAGATTATTGATGAAACTAATAGGGAAATGGAGATGTTTAGGAAGTTCAGGGAATTTAGTAAACAGCACCCTGAAGTGACTTATGAAGAATTTATTAAATCAAATATGTAATTATGATGACTGTGTTACAATTGACTGACAGAGTTAAATCCTACGTAAGTGCTCAACTAGATTCAATATGTACCATACTGAAAATGGCCGAAAGTATGTTGGGGAAAAATTTGATATGACTAAAGCCAAAGAGGTGTGTGAAAGGTATAGGGGTATTCTATCACAATCCATAACTCATGCTGATGTATATGTAGCCATTAATTCTCATTATCATGACTATTGTGAATTGTTTAAAGCATGGTTTGGGGATGGAATAGATCAGAAGATAATAGAATCAGCCATTATATTCTGGTTTAAGGATGATGACTACAGAGAAGGCTCTAAATTATGGAACTATTTCAAAGAAAATTAACAAGATGGGGTAGAATAATAAATATTCTACCCCTATTTTATAATATTAAATACTAGTTTTCCTTATACTATTATAAATATTTTTCTTATTAAGTTGTCACCCTTAAAATTTGTATATATCTTTGTATTGTGTTTAATAACTAAATAATGGGAGAAATATGGAGGAAGAACTTAGTTTAGATAACATTCTGGAGACAGAGGATATAGAGAATCTGTTTTCAGAACAAGAAACACAGGAGATCACAAATAGTGAATCTTCTGAAGAAGATAAAGAAACTACTGAGACTGTTAGTGTAGATAATTTATTTACTGATGAGTCAGAGAGCGTAGGTAGTGAAGAGAATAATGCAAGGGATAAGGAAGATACCGGCTTATCTAATGATAAAGGTGCTTCTCCTACAAACAACTTCTACTCTTCCATTGCCAAAGCTCTTAGAGAAGAAGGTATCTTCCAAAACCTTGATGATGAAGTTAATATCTCTAGTGCTGAGGATTTTGCCAAAGCTATGAGAGATGAAATCACTGCTCAATTTGATGAGAGGCAGAAAAGAATTGATGAGGCTCTGAATGCTGGTGTAGAACCACTGGAGATTAAGAGATATGAGAATACTCTTGGTTATCTTAACTCTCTTCAAGATAGTCATCTAGCTGATGAAAGTGAAAAAGGAGAGAAGCTAAGAGAGCAACTTATATATCAAGACTTTATTAACAGAGGATATAGTAAAGAGCGTGCTCTAAGAGAGGTGAAAAAGTCCTTTAATTCCGGTACTGATATTGAAGATGCTAAAGAAGCACTTATCAGTAATAAGGAGTTCTTCCAGAATGAGTATGATAGCTTGATTCAAGAGGCTCAGGAAGAGGAAAAAAGAGAAATACAGAGAAGAAAAGAGCAGGCAGAACAGCTTAAAAAGTCTATTCTAGAGGATGATAAGGTATTTGGAGAGATACAAGTAGATAAAGCCACTAGAAAAAAAGTGTTTGATGTAATTAGTAAACCTATCTATAAGGATCCTGATACAGGAGAATTGTTCACTGCTATCCAAAAATATGAAATGGATAATAGAACTGAGTTCCTTAAGAACCTTGGTCTGATTTTTACTCTCACAGATGGATTTAAGAATCTAGACAATCTAGTAAAAAACAAAGTAAGGAAAGAAGTTAAGAAAGGACTTAAAGAATTGGAACATACCTTAAATAATACAGCTAGAACGTCTGATGGAAACCTCAGATTTGTAAGTGGAATAGATGAAGATCCGGAATCCTTTATAGGAAAAGGATGGGAAATAGATATTTAAATAACTATATAATATGCCCAGAATTAAAAGAGTAATATTATGGGAGGGCAATCCAAATGACCATCCCAATAGGAAGGTAAAATCTAATGTGGTGTTTTCTAACACTAATAATTTAGGTTCTAAATTAATGAAGTGTTATGAAAACGCACAGAATCCCTCTCTTCCCTATAATGTACCAATTCCACCCAAAAGCCATAGGGTTGTCGTTATAAAACATATTAGCAAAGTAGAGGAGGTATCAGGTATATACGTCTGGGAATCTATAATGACTGCATTTGCTGGAGAATCAGCGCTCTATCCAACAATTAAAGGATGGGCTCAATTAGGTGGATATGCTTATCCTGGAGTTTATTTATTTTATAATAATGGTGATACTGAAGTTGAGGCAAAGATAATTCCAGCATCCAATGATATTGACCTATCAAGTCTTCCTACTATTACATCTGGTATATATATATTACCACTAAATATGGATCTAATATTTGGTTCTTTAACAAACACTAGAATGAAGTGGAATGATGATAATAGTGGATGTGTATTGAGTTATAGTAGTATGATACAAGTAGGTGTTATCTTGCGGGAATCTTCCGATACTCAAGGAAAGTATATTACTGACAAATTCTCTATTGATAATGTAAGAGATATTTTGGAGACAGGAGAAGATGCTCTAGTACTCTTTTGTAATGTAGGTATTGCAGATACAACTATATTATCTGCAGATTTTTCTACAAATTATGTAAGCAAAACTTATGAAGAATTAGGTATAGATGATTTATATGAAGAATGGAAAAAACAGAACAATTAAACTTATATATTTAACTTATAATTAAAGTATTTTATGGCTGGAAAATTAGGGAAATTTCAGATGGTAGGCTTCCAGCACTGGAAGGGCCTTACCAAAGCCAATCACCTAGGTTCAATCTTTCAGTTAGCACCTCAGAAAGCTACGAACTTAATGGTTCAACTTCTTGCCTATTACAGGGGTAAGACATTGGATACATTCTTAAATCAGTTTCCCGTTAATACCTTAGCGGCATAATAGAAGTGATTCTTTTATGAAAAGGTCTTAAATTGCTGGAAATTCCTTAGAGGATTTCTTGCCCAATCACAACATTTCATTTCAGTTAAGATAGAAAACTATGAATGAAGAGAAGTTCTTTAAAATCAATGGCTATGAAGATTATCTGATAAGTAAATCAGGTAAAATCTATTCTACTCTTACAGAATCATATTTGAAATATGACAATTCTACAAGGTATTCAAAAGTAAGACTTATGGATAGAAGACTTGGAAAATTTATTAATTTATTAGTGCATAGACTTGTTGCTATACAGTTTATACCAAATCCAAGAAATCTTCCTGAAGTAAATCATAAAGATGGGAACAGACACAATAATAGTGTATATAATCTTGAATGGTGTACTACTGAATATAATAGAAGACATGCTAAAGAAAATGGACTGTATAAAGTAGAAGAAGATAATCCAAGAGCTAAACTTACAAAAGAGCAGGTTATAAATATATATAAGGAATATGAGACTAATAAAAATAAGTCTGATATTGCAGGGAAATATAATGTTTCAGATGCTCTTATTGGAGAAATAGTCAGAGGAGTAAGATGGAGTAGTACTTATAAAGAGTACTATGGAATAGAATCTTCTTATAAAAAGCCAAAGAGAAAAAGAATAAATTCCGAAGTACTTAAATCTATTGTATTACTTCATAAACAAGGATTTAATACAGTAGAGATACAAGAAAAGACAGGAGTTGCTAATTCTTATATAGGAAAACTTCTAAATGAAAAAAGTATTTCAGACAAGATGTTGAAAAAGATTAGGGAAATAAAGAAATCATTGGACAATCAGCAGCCAAGCTCCACTATCTTTGGAGAAGGTTCAACGACTAAAGAGGACCCATCTAATAATAGATGATGATATAGTCTGAACTCTATAGAGATATAGAGAGTTGCTAATCCTATAAATATTAGCAGAATAACACATTGTAGGGAGTTTGAGGATGACTCTGAATATTACTGGGAAGTGATTGGTTCCTCACGAAGGAATATACCTCTTGTGGAGGCAAGAGATGAAAATGGTACTCCTATAACCGCGGAAAGTCCTAATGTAGGAGTAGGTACTACTCCTTTTTATCTTGTATTTCCTGAAGATTGGTTTGCTGATGGTGAAGTAATCGTAGGGCACTTAAATCAAGTTTATCCCTTTAGGATTCTTGGAGATGCTAGATTTGAGGGAAGTAATGCGGTGTATAAGGTTGAACTTATGGGGAGCAATAATGCAGGATGCCCTGCAGAACGGCTGTTAGCAGGTGAAAGATTCTCTGTAGATTTTGCTCCGGTAGAGAGTGAGCTATCCCGTAAGGTTGGTGATAGACTATCTTATGTCACCATGCAGTTAATAGCTGCATAATAAATTGGGCAAAATCGGTGGTAAAATACCGAGCTAACTTATAGCTAACATACTATAAGTAGTGTAGAGAGTAGAACATGAGGATAAGATAATTATCAATGAAAGGAATTATATATAAAATAACCAATAAGGTTAATGGAAAGTCTTATATAGGACAAACACGATACACTTTAGAATTCAGATGGAGACAGCATCAGCATAAGAAAGATGATACTTACTTTCATAATGCTATTCACAAGTATGGTGTAGATAATTTTAGTATTGAGATTCTTGAAGAATGTGACATAGCGGACCTAAATAGTAGGGAAATCTTCTATATAGCTAAATATGATTCATTCAAAAATGGATATAATTTGACTATAGGAGGAGATGGGAATAGAAGACTTCTGTTAGATAGCAGTTATGATGAGATCAAGGAGCTTTATTTATCAGGATTCAGCAGTAATAAAATAGCTACTTTATATAAAGTAGATAAGGCAACTATAGTAAAGATATTAAAGTCACTTGATGTGAAAATAAGAAGTAATAAGCTTAACATTAATTATCAAGAACTTCTTGAATTAATCCAAGACTATCAGTCAGGATATTCTTTAAGAGAGCTATCGAAAAGATATGACTGCTCTCCAACAGGATTGAAAGAATACCTAGTTAAAAAAGGAGTAGATTTAAGAAATAAATATAATATCTTGGAAGATAAAGAATCTCAGGAAAGTATGATAAATGAGTATCTAGATAATACCTTAAAATTAAAGGAAATATTATCTAATTACCACTGCAGTTATAATACTTTTACCAAAATCCTTTCATTGCATGGTATAGACAAGAAGGGGAAAGGAACTCACTTTAAACTCAGTGAGTCCAAATGCTTGGAAGCTATCAAGCTTTTTAATGAAGGTAAAACCATAAAATATATAGCTGAAAAGTTTGGTGTAAACAAGAGCACTATATATTCCTTATTTAAAAGATATCATGTTAATTATCTGACAGTATAATTGTTCCAAGAGTGTCCACCCCCTAAAGACCATGTAGGGCACAGGGGGAAGATGTACTCCAAAATGCTATAGAAATATAGTTTAGCAGATAAAGAGCTGCTAATGCAAAATTTAGGTAAGATTTACTAGCCCCATAGCTATGAGAAATGAATGGACTACTATTAGGATTCAACACAAAGTTCCTGGCTCTATGCTAAACAAAAAGGTAGCTGTTGGTATTCCTATCACTAAGGCTACAGAGGGAGGCAAGCTTGTTAAGAGTACAACTGATATGTGGATGCATAATGTTGATTATGAAGTAGAGTGTCAGTTCTCGGAATACAAGAATAATGCTCTTGCATTCGGTACTTCTAATAGGAATTCCAATGGGGAGTATATGAATTTCGGTAAATCTGGTAATGTGATAAATCTTTGTCACCTTGTAGTGTAAATTACAAGTAAAATTGGGCAAAAACGGTGAAACTATTATATAATACAACACCGTGCTAACCTATAATTAACAGTTATAGGTAGTGTAGAGAGTAGAGTGTGAAAATGATACTTTATTAATATGAAAGGATTCATATATAAGATTACCAATCGGGTAAATGGAAAAGTTTATATAGGGCAAACACATTTTACTATAGAACATAGATGGAAACAACATCAGAAAAATTTCAATATAGAACATAGGAAGCAGCCTTTATACTGCGCTTTTGCTAAATATGGTATTGAAAATTTTGATGTTGACAAGATCGAAGAGATAGAATGTGATAAATTAGATGAGAGAGAAATATATTGGATAGCATATTATGACTCTTTCAAGAATGGATATAATGCTACTTTAGGCGGCGATGGAAAAATATATACTTGGACTGATAATCAATACGAGGAGATCAGATCTTTATATTTAAGTGGCTTTACTACTAAAAAGATAGCAGAATTATTCAATGTATCAGCCTACACTATAACAGGAATACTCAAAAGTATGAATGTAAAGTTAAGAAGAAATCCTATGGATATGAATAATTACGAGGCTCAGGAACTTATCTCTAATTATAAAACAGGATTTACTTTGACTACATTAGCTAAAAAGTATAACACAGATAGGGAAACTGTAAAAAGATTCCTCCTATCAAAGGGTGTTGATTTAAGAGAACATTCTTTAATCCTAAAGAATGTTGAACTTCAAGAATTTCTTATAGAAGATTTTTTAGCAGGGATGGGATATAAGGATCTTGAGGAAAAATATAAGGCAGATACAAGAACTATAAAGAGAATCCTAGTAATAAATGGAATCAATATAAAAGCTTATAGAGGATTAAGACAAACTGTGAAGGGGGCTTTTTGCCTAACTGATGAACAATGCCTTAATGTTATAAAAGATTACAATGATCATATGCTGTTAAAAGATATAGCACGTAAATATAAAATAAATATAAGTACTTTATATAAGCTTTTAGAAAGATATCATGTTAAAGGTAATAGATATAATCACTCCAAGAGTGTCCAAGTCCTCAATAAGGACTAAGATGTACTCCACTAAGCCTCTAGAAGAGGTCATAAGATAAAGAGCTTATGTTAAATTAGATGAAAGACAGGGGCAGGTTTAAAGGCTCAGATAGGCCTGCTGGCAGCATAGCTGTGAATAAATAATAAATTAACAAGACTAAATCGGTAAAAGTCCTAAGTTTGAAGGATAATACCGAGCTAACTATAGGAATTAAAGAGCTTATAGTAGTGTAGAGACTAGAGATTGAACCTCTTTATATTATGACTAGATATGGTAGAATCTATATAATCAAAAATACAGTAAATGATAAAGTATATGTGGGCCAGACTAAGGTTAGCTTGAAACTTAGATTTCAAAATCATTTATCTGCTGCTAGAAATGGCAAAGATTATATAATCGGAAAGGCAATAAGAAAGTATGGAGAAGATAAGTTTTATATAGAACTTCTGGAAGAATGTACTGTAGAAGAACTTAATGAAAGAGAGAAATACTGGATTGCATTCTTTAATTCTACAGATAATAGATCTGGTTATAATATCTCTACTGGTGGTAATGTTATTAGAACCACTAAAGAATTAGACAAAGATATAGTAATTGAGTTGTTTAATTCTGGTATTCCTGCATTTAAGATTGCAAAAATATTACATACAGGAGTCCCTAATGTTACTAATCTATTGAAATCCTTAAATATAAGATATGGTGTAGATCTTCAGAAAGTAGATGCTGTTGAAGAAGCTATGATAATAGATTTATATCTTGATGGATATAGTACAGTAGAGATAGGTAATAAGTTTAATAGAAATAAGAGTACCATAAGAAGAATACTTCTCAGAAATAATATTAATCTTAGAACCTTTAAAGAGACTAAAAATTTGGGAAGAAATCTCCCAACATTATAGAGATATAATGCTCCACGAGAGTTTTGCATGTAGAGTGGTGACCTACATGAATATATAGTCCGAACTTCATAGTAATATGAAGAAATAGTAGATAAAGAACTACTATGATAACATAATGTATTTGAGCAAATGGAGGTAGCTAATACTATGTATTATAATACCTTCTCTCTTAAACTTCTTGAAGATGCTCTTTATGAGCTGTCTGCATCCAAACTAGATTTTGGTGATAGATATTTCTTAATTAAAACTGGTGAAAGAGGTGCAATACAGTTCCATAAAGCTGTATTAAATGTAGTATCCGGTTGGACTCAGTTTGTACTGGATAATAGTTCCACTGGGGTTATAGAGAAAACACAATCAAGACTTCACTCTAATGCACTATCAGCAGGTTTTCAATTCGTGGAATATAAAGCACCTAATGGTGTTAGAGTAAAAATTGATGTAGATCCGTTAAGTAAGGCGGCTTAATAGAGTAATCTATTAAGAAAATCGAGCAAAAACGGTAAACTCCTTCTAAGTATTATTCTAATAATAGATGTTATGGCAGAACAATACAAAAAAATTAAAGGATACAGTCATTACAGAATTTATAAAAATGGTAGAATTTATAGTGAGTTTATAAACAGATATATAACTCCTACTGAAGACTCTAGCCATTATTTACAAAATACTCTTGTGGATGACAATGGGAATAGAAAAACAATAAAGACTCATAGACTTGTAGCTATAGCTTTTCTACCCAATCCTGAGAACCTTCCTGATGTAAATCATAAGGATTTCAATAGAAGAAATAATAATGTAGAAAACCTTGAATGGTGTACAGAAAAATATAATACTCAATATACATCTAAGTATAATTTAGACATTAATAAAGAGTCTTATATGAAATTATCTCCTCTTACTGAGGAGCATGTGTTACTTATTCCTACATTATTAAATTATGGATTCAGTGTTAAACTTATAAGTAGACTTTATAGAGTTGGCCATATAACTATCAGAAATATAGTTTCAGGTAAAACTTGGAGATGGCTAAAACTTAATTTTAATAGAGATACTTTTATAAGAGAGACTATAGAAATCCCTGCAAATCTATATGATATATTATTGCAGGTAGGAGTGGACAATACCGTGCTAAACTCTAGAGTTAAAGTACTAGAGTCAGTGTAACGCATAGTGAGTGAACCTATTTATAGAATATAATCTCACCAAGAGTGTTCGATATCCTTTTTAAGGATAATAATGTATGCTGACCTTATACAATGATAAAGTATAAGAAATACAGATAAAAAACTGTATGATAACAAAGTGATTATGATGATCCCGTAAGGAACAAGATTTTACACCCTCTAGGTGGTGTAGCAATGTCCTATAGATATGACATAATGTATATAGGCACAATGGATCAGCCTAACATATTCAAATGTGCTATTAAGGGACAGAATGAATACAGAGGGTACCAATGGGGGTTAACTGCTTGAATATCAAGCTTTGCACATTTTCTCAGCTCCCTGTTCCGCCCTTAAAAATAAAGGAACAGAAAACAGAGTTAATTGCTGGAAACTCTAAAATTTAATCGCTCTTAAACATTTTAATATGAAGAGTTTAACAGAAGAATGGAAGTTGATTCCAGGTACTGAAGGATATTATATATCAAACTTCGGCAGAATGAAAATTGAGAAATCTGCTAAATATCCAAATGGTAGAATAAGAGAAGTAGATGACTATTGCATTGACAAGGATGGATATTATAGAGCAACTTACAAAACTATTGACGGAAAGAACTGTTTTGAGCCAGTTCATAGAATAGTTGCTAAAGTATTTATTCCAAATAATGATACTAAAAAGTATCAGGTCAATCATATAGATAATAACAGACTGAATAATAGAATAGATAATCTTGAATGGGTAACTCCTAGAGAGAATGTATATCATTCTTTTAGATATGGAAATAGAAGTAAGTGTCTTAATGTTCCAAAGTATTCAAGATTAACATCCTATCAGATTTCTCAAATTTCAAATTTAAGGCAATATTATTCACTTAAAAAGATAGCAGATTTATATAATGTCTCCTATACTACAATGAAGAATGTTGTCATTAAATTAAAAAGGTTAAATCATGACAATCAGCAGCCAAGCATTTATTATGGTGACTACCATATAAATGAAGGTTCAACGACTATCCCTGATGGGAGTACATCACAAGCTAATGGTGATGGAAATGCTCTGCCTGAGTAATATACTCAGTGAAGATATAGTCTAATCTCTATGGAAACATAGAGGGGTGAATATCCCAGTAAACTGGTTGCGCGGTTTGCTAAATACTAAAATGTGAGAAATCCGTTTACAGGTCAGATAGGAAATCCCTATATGAGTTTTGACGAAGATTCTGCAGTCATACATAGAATGGCTACATTAGGTATCTGTGTTCTTGATCCTACAAGAACTATGTCTATTATTCCGGCTATTGTACAGGGCTGAGAATAATCAGATTGAAGAGAATTATGGGGGAGTAAATTCTCCCCCAAGTTCTCTTTATATAACTATTATTAAAATAATAAGGAGAAGATATGTCTAGAACAAAGATGGAAGAGAAAGTAAATTATGAGGCACTTGATTTTGAGGTAGATAATGATACTACCTCTGAGCTACCTCTTCAGGAGATTAAAATTCCTGAGCCTACAGAAGTACATGAAAATGTGAAGGAAGCCTCTAAAAAAGAAATAGATAATGATACTCCTCTTATAAATTGTCTAAGAAATGAGAGAGTTATAATAAGGCATATTCCCAAAGAGGGAGGTATGATAACCAACCCTAAACATATACTCTTTGGAGGAATGGCTGAAAATGCTGTAAGAATCTTTACAGTTCCAAGATTATCCTCTGGAATGTTTGTTAATGTCCTTACAGACAAAGAAAAGGCTTACCTTGAAGAGGCAATGGGACTTGAATATAATGCTCTCAGTGTTTATAAGAAGGTAAATAATTTCTGGGATGATAGTAATGATAGTGGTATCTCAAAAGTTAGATTAACTAAACTAGATAATTATCTTAATCTAGCAGATCCTGAAGATTACATCAGATATAAGATATTACTAGCAAACAAAGATTATATAGCTCCATCCCTAGAAGCACTTCAAGATTCTCCTAAGGCTACCTATCAGTTCGTAATTATCTCAGAGGGGGATGAAACTAGGATGGCTAAAGATAATATGAGCTCAACTATGAAGTGTTATAAAGAGTATGGTAAAATAGAGAATGATGTTGATACATTGAGAGTATTAATAGAAGCTATAGATGGTAGGCCTACCTCTCCTGGATCTCAGCTGGAATTTTTACAGACTAAGGCAAATAATCTTATACAGGCTGATAGTAAATTATTTCTTAAAACCATAACAGATCCATTGCTTAAAACTAAGGTACTCATAAAGAAAAGTATAGAAGCAGGACTTATCTCAAACAGAGGCAACTTCCTATATCTTAGAAGTGATAATACACCACTGTGCGAATTAAATGAGGAACCTACTCTTAATATAGCTGCAAAGTATCTTAATTCCCCTAAACATCAAGATATTAAATTTACTTTGGAAGCTAAAACAAAATAATATGACTACTCAAGAATTCTCTAGTGAATTTGATATATTATATAATAATATCATGAGTAATGCTGCTCCTGGACTTGATGAGTATGAAAAGTCAGTTTTTTTAACTAAAGCTCAGGAGGAGATTTTAAAGAATTACTTTAACCCAAAAGGTAATAAATATCAGGAGGGGTTTGATGATAATGAGAAGAGACAGATAGATTTCTCTAGTCTTGTCACAGTAATAACTATCCCATCGTATTCTAATTCTCAGCATATTAAAATAGATGATAGAAGTTTACTGTTTCTTAGGCCAAATGATATGTTGTTTGCATTAAATGAGGTTTGTGAAATTACGGAGAATAATATTAATAGATTAGTCAATGTAGTACCTATAAGCTTTATAGAATATTCTAGACTTATCTCTAAGCCCTATAAACGGCCCCTCAAGAATCAGTGCTGGAGATTAATATCTTCTAGTTCTGAAAAAGATAGAGTATTTGAGCTCATACTTCCTTTTGGAAGTATTGTACCTGGTAGCTATAGGATAAGATATATAAGCAGACCTGCTCCAATTATATTAGTAGACTTATCTACAGAATATCCAGGATTAAGTATTAATGGCATAACCTCTGTGACAGAGTGTGAGTTGGACCCTTCAATTCATTATGAGATTCTGCAAAGGGCTGTAGAATTGGCTAAATCTACATATACAGGGGATTTAAGAACTATGGTTGAACTAGGACAAAGAAGTGAGTAATGACAACTGAAGAATTTTCCAATGAATTTGATACATTATTAAATAGTTATGCTCTATCTCCCAATAAGTATGGGATGGAGAGCAGTCCTCTAACCATAGAGTTGGATGAATATGAGAAGTCAGTGTTTTTAACTAAAGCTCAAGAAGATATTGTTATCAGTTTGTATAATGGGAAAAATCCTACTGGGGATTCTTTTGAGAAAACTGAAGAAATTAGAAGATATCTGAGTGATTTAGTTAAAACTTATACGACTACTAAAGACACATCTAGCACTAATACTGGAATAAACAGTGACTCTATATTCTTCTCTCTTCCTGATGATCTATGGTTTATTACCTATGAGTCTGTTAGATTTAGTGGTGAAGGATGTCTGAATGGAGAAGAGGTCCCAGTGATCCCAACTACCCAGGATGATATAACCAGATCTATTAGGGATCCATTTAGGAGACCTAATAATAAAAGAGCACTAAGGTTAGATCTAGGGAATAATAAGGTAGAAATAATTACTAGTTTAGGTGATAGTATAGATAGGTACCTTGTTAGATATGTTACTAAACCTGATCCAATCATATTAGTAAACTTACCTGATGCACTATCTATTAATGGTGTGAAAGCAAGAACGGAGTGTAAACTGAATCCTGCTATTCATAGATCAATACTCGAAAGAGCCGTACAGCTGGCCTTATTAAGTAGAACTACTAATATAACTAAACAATAGAAACACGATTGTATAATTTAATCTTAAATTTAAAATGGCAACATTTTCTACAAATCAAGTTAGGCAACTTTATGTAGCCACTGCATTAAAATCTTCAAATGTAATAGCATCTGATACAGCAGGCTCTATTGCTGTAAAGTCAGACACAGCTAAATCTCATCTATATTTTGAATATATGGGTGCAGGAGGCATGACAAGAAGTGATTTAATTGATATTAAAAATATCTTGTATGCTAAGGCAACAGATGCAGATGATCTGGCTTATGATCTAGCAAAATATAAACTAACTCTTGATGCCACTGTAAATGGTGGGGAACCTGTGGTAGCACAAGATTATATTCTTAGAATAGCTTTCAGAAATTATCCTGGACTTTCAGAAGAGGATCAGTACTTTAAGTATGGTATGGTACATACTGTTACTGGAATGACTGCTTCAGATTTTTATAAAACGCTGGCATTATCTCTCGTAAAGAACTTTAGTAGAGAAGAGCAGGGACTTCTAAAATTCTACCTGGAAACAGGAGGAAGTGATGCGGGGGTAGTAGCCGGGACTCCGACTGAAGTTACAAAGGATACTAAGGAAAGCTCTCTTACAGGTACCTACACTGGTATTATAATTGAAGAGGCTCCTCAAGATTGGATTCTTGGTGTAATGGAGCAAGCTCCTGTAAACTTTACTATCCAACCTGACCTTATTATAGACAATGGTGATGAAAGAATCTGGGGAGTAGTAAAGAAAGTAACATCTACCAATAGCATACCTGATGGGCATAAAATAGCAGATCTAGAATATTTCTGCATGGGAGAAAGGGGAGATGTTTATAGAATGGTAGGGTTTCCCTATGTAATTCGTACTAAATATCTTGTAGATCCTGATATTAAATATAATGTAATTGACATCCACTACGCTTATGTAGGCCCTAATGAATCAGTACAGAAGTCTGAGAAGGATATTACTATTGTAGTTCCTAAAATTGGAGCTAATAATCGAGCAAGTAATGCTCTTGCAAATAGTATTATCTCAGCTATCAATACGGCTACAGGCTTAACAATTAAGACACTTGATGTCTCTGCAGGTTAGATAGTATAATAAGGGAGACTATAGAGTCTCCCTTTAATTTTATAATACCATGATACAGTTTAACGAATTAAGAATAAATCCTCAGGGGACCCAACTCATAATTGATGTATCTGTGATAGATTCTATATATTATCAAAATGTTTATTTGGATACTATCTCTATAGATACTCAAGATACCTTTACTGAAAGTGGTCCCAGCACAAGTACTGTTTATAAAACTACTATAAGTGGTAATAGTAAATCTACTAGGTTAGAGCTGGGAATAAGTGAAATCTTACCATCTCTTCTCGATAATATGTTTTTTGTATGGGTTAAAACCAAAGGAACTCCATCTTCTTCTACACCTTGTGGCGAAGACAATACTTTAACATTAGGGGTAGTAATTGCTTTATACCCACTATATCAGCAATCTTTAAACTATATTAAAGAGGTAGAAAATGAATGTATTATTCCTAAAAAATTTATTAACTTTATACTACAACTTAAAGCCTTTCAGCTCTCAGTAAGAACTGGTCATTATCCTCAAGCTATCAAGTATTGGGAGAGATTCTTTAAGGATATTAGAAAGGATGCTGTAGTTGATAAATGTGGCTGTTATGGAGGACTTAGTTAATACTTCTCTAGATAGATACTTTAATACTCTTTCAAAGTTTGGATATAAAAGCTACTCTGAAGTTGGAAAATTAATTATTCTTATCTTCATAGAAGAGCTTTTAAGGAGTGATTGTAAATCTTTTATTACTGATGAGGAGTACATGATAATTCATAAAGCCTTATATTGTCTATATGGTTCTACGTGTCTTATTCCTTATCCAGAGTATGTGGCAACTACTTCAATTACCTGTAATGGGAAAACAATATAACAATTGATTTAATAGTTCTAATATGAAAATAATAAGACCCTTGCTACTTAGATATATTTTACCTATCTTTGTAGCAGGGGTTTAATATATAATTATATATAAGGTATGAGCAAATATAGAGAACTAGTATATATGGTATTAGATGAACTAAAATTATCATCAGATGATTCTTATTTCACTGAAGACCATATAATATTCTTACTTGGTAAATACAGAACACTTCTGCTTAAGCAAAGATACTCTGATATTAAGAAACCAATACCTGAGAGTAACTATCAGACTATATGTCTTAATCTTGTTAGAGTTCCTGCTATATCAGGAGAGCCATGTGAGGGAGGAATGTATCTTAGAAGTGATAAAAAAATTCCATTTGTGATGAAGATAGGCAATCCAAGAGTATATCCAATAGATTACTACCAAGGAGAAATAACTTATGTAAGTAGAGATAGAATGAGATATGTAGGACACAATAAGTTTTTACAGAATATAATATATTGTTCACTAGGGCCTGATAACTACTTATACTTCAAATCTAACAATCCTCAATATTTATATCTAGAAGAAGTGAGATTTACAGGTATTTTTGAAGATCCTATGCTTCCTCATGATTTGTTATGTTCAGGTGATGCAGAATCAATATGTGATCCAATTGACAATGAATTTCCACTGGAAGACGCATTAATACCTCCTCTAATAGAGTTGGTAGTGAAAGAGCTTACTAATCCTATTTACAGACCCAAAGATGAAAATAATAATTCTAAAGATGACTTATCAAACGTTTTAGTAAGTAAGCAGTGATATGGAAGAAGTTCAATATAATCAAAAGGAGGAAGAAAATTTCCAAGAATTCTCTAATAATATCAGGAAAGTAAGAGGACCTAGAAAACATAAGATAAAGGGTTCCTATGGTATCTATGATGGCTTTAAATATTATAGAAAAATAAAGCCAAAGAACTCTGAATATGTACTAACAGAGTCTCAATATTTTCATATTACTAGAAGGATAAATAGGATACTGGGAGATAAACTCCTGGAAGGAGAGGATATCACATTTCCGTATAGGCTAGGAAGGTTAGAGATAAGAAAGGAAGAAGCTAAAATAGTTATAAAGGATGAAAAAATCAAGACTAATTTACCCATTGATTGGAACAGGACTCTCAAGCTCTGGTATGAAGACCAGGAATCCTATAAAAATAAAACACTCATTAAAGCAGAGGAGAAAGAAGTATATAGAGTCTACTATAATAGGTATGTAGCAGAATATACTAATAAAACATTCTATCAATTTAATGTTAATAGAGACTTAAAAAGAAGGTTAAAGGAGAGTATAAAGGAAAGAAAATTGCCTGATGCTTTTAATTTAAAAGGGCATAGCGCCTATCTTAATATTTAATATATACTACTATGGCAGAATCTTATGTTAATATCAGATATATTTTGGACAGGATAATGCAGCATCCATTAATGCAGGATGTTACACTAGAGCAGGCAGTTGCATTTACTGTAGATTTTATGAGAATAGTAGGAACTCCAAATATGTTTGTAGAAAAAACTGAAATACTTGATATAGAAAATTATAGAGCTTTACTACCATGTGATTATAGCCAGATGATTCAAGTTAGAAAATTAAATGGACCAACCTTTAGATACTCTTCAGACTCATTCCATATGAGTGAATGCAGGGCATCCAAAGAAGAGTTTACAGATCTAACTTATAAGATTCAGGGAAATATCATATACACTTCTATTAAAGAAGGTGAGATTGAAGTGGCTTATTTAGCCATTGCTACAGATTCAGAAGGCTACCCATTACTTCCAGATAATAGCAGTTATACTAGAGCTCTAGAGTTATATATAAAAAAACAGTGGTTTACTATACTTTTTGATCTAGGAAAGATAGGTCCGGCAGTATTACAGAATACACAACAGGAGTATGCTTGGGCGGTAGGAGATTGTCAGTCTGAATTTAATAGATTATCTATAGATAAGGCTGAATCATTCTTTAATTCTTGGAGAACTCTTATACTGAGAGATTCAGAACATAGAACCGGATTTAGAAATAATGGCACTAAGGAAGTATTAAAACTACAGTAAACTATGCTAAAATCAATATCTTTTAGAATAAAAGGAATGCAGAGAGACTTAAGTGCTTCTGCTTTCAGTCCAGAATACGCCTATGAAAATAGAAATATCAGGATAATGCCTACTGATGAGAGCACTCTATTCAGTATGGTAAATGAAAAAGGAAATTTGACAACTGACATAGAGAATATCGGCCATACTCTATCAGGTACTCCTATTGGCCAAGCTCAGATTGATGATAATTGGGTAATATTTACCACTTCCAAGTCTTTAGGTTCTGATGATAGGATTTATAAACTCTGGTTTAATGAAGATTCTAAACTGGAAGGAAAATTATTGTATCTAGGGAGTCTAGGATTTAGTACCGATCACCCTATTGAAACCTTGTCTTTTTACGAAAATTCTGAGATAAAGAAGATATATTGGGTTGATGGCTTAAATCAACCAAGAGTTATTAATATAATGGCTGCTGATGAAATAATCCAAAAGTGGACTGATACTTCATTCGATTTTGTTCAGAAGTTGCAACTTCAGGAGGTCATTAATATTAGTAGAGATATTGTAACTAATGGAAACTTTAGTCCAGGGGTGATACAATATGCTTTTACCTATGTAAACAGTTATGCACAGGAAAGCAACATATTCTATACTTCTCCTCTATATTATATATCTTATAACAGTAGAGGAGCAAATCCTGAAGACAAGATAGGGAATAGCTTTAATATAGCTATAGATAAAGTTGATAAGAATTTTGAGTATGTCAGAGTATATTCTATACATAGAACATCTATAGATGCCACCCCAACTACAAAAAGAGTAGTAGACTTAGCAATCAGTATTCCTGGTAGATATAGCCTACCTTATGTAGCTGACATATATAACACAGAAGATATACGAGCTTTGAGTGTTTCATCAGGATCATATGTATCCTTGACACTTATACCGAATGAAAGTACAGATCCTGTTCATAAATGGGTGCTTAATTCATCTCAGTATAGTCAAGTCTCTTTACCTGGAGGGAATATAGTATATATAGAGGAGGGGAAAACTCTAGAAATCATAGTGTCTAATCCAGGTATTAAGGGAGATACACGCATACATTATCAGAATCATATATTAGGTGATCCATCAACTTATATACAAGTTGATGACTATTCTAAGAGTTATGTATCCTACACAGACACTGGAGAATCTGGAGATATAATAGATCCTACAGAGCTCCTATATGTAGGAGGAGAAGATATTACAGTAGGTACTATAGCTCAGAAAGATAATACGTTATTCCTTGGAGATATAGTACTAAACCGTAGATTAATAAGCTCCACAGTTAAAGATTATTGTAAGTCTTTGACTCCTACGTTTGGAGTAATAGGCCATGCAATAGAATCTCCTGAACCTACTGGATATTATCCATATTATAACTCTTTAAAACAATCGTCTGCAGATATTAAAACATTTAAGTATCTGGAAACATATAGATTAGGACTTCAGTTTCAACATTATACTGGAAAATGGTCAGAGCCTGTATGGGTAAAGGATGTAAGGAATACTGTTCATATAGATTCTAACTACTCAAGTAAAGAAACAGTTAATTTAATTCGATGTGATGTTTTATTTAAAAATAGAACAATTATTAAGGAGCTATTATCTCAAGGATATATTAGAGTAAGACCACTAATAGTATTCCCATCATTATATGATAGAGAGTGTATTTGTCAGGGAATATTATGCCCTACTGTTTATAATGTCCAGGATAGATATAATAATGCTCCATTTTCCCAATCCTCTTGGTTCGTCCGAGCTAATGCCCCTTTTGATGAACGTAAGGCATTCCGTTATAAACAGGTTGGTGAGAATTATAGCGCCGATACTAATGGCAGGGATACAGGTAATTTGGTGAATTTTATTAATTCCAGAGCTGGGATTATGTATAATGGTAAAGGGGAACTGCATTCTGCTACAGATTATGATCGCACAGTGACTATAGATACAACTAACAGAGGAGCATGGGCAGAGTTCAGGCATAATTATCCTATTCCATCAAATGATGACAGAAAGGCGGAAATACAGTGTATTTATGATCCTCCTATTAATCCTTATATATCAATAGAGTCTAATAATATCAAAACATCAGAGTGGGTATCAAAAAATAAAGAGAACTTTTATGTAGATCAGTCTATCTTAACTTTCCACTCTCCTGATATTGAATTTGATATGAATGTTAGAAGTATAGATAGTTCTAGCTTAAAACTCAGAATAGTAGGGTTTGTTCCCATAACTTCTTTTGTTGGAGATATAGATATTCAAACCTCTACTCCACCACTTAATTATAAAGGACGAGATACCACAGCTATAGGATTTTATAAAGAACCCGTAGGGGTAGAGAATATCTCCAGATTTGGATATAGAGGTATTATGTCAGGTGCTTTTTGGCTAGACGAACTTAGTGGAGCTCTTACAGATAACCCCACATTAGCTCCAACTGGATTTGTAGTATACCCATTTCATAGGAATGGATCTCTTAATAATACTAAGAATGCTACTGAAGGGTATAGGTCAGCTATGTTAGATAAGAAGAAACTTTCTAATCTGAGGTTCTCCTTAAATTCATATTACTTTAACCCTTCAGATATATGGTACGCTTATACAGCTGGTAGTACAACTAAGACAGGAATATCAGGAGTTTCTATGTTTGATTCAAACGAGGTATCTTTAATCAGAGTTCCCGCTCCTGAAAATTCAGGACTTAACGATATAAACTATTACGGGAATGTTGATAAAATTATTACTTATCCTTTAGTAGGAGAGAAAAAGGATGGGTATCCCATTGTGACTACCGGGTTGAGGCAGAGTGCAAATAATTTGCACTCTATATTCTCTGGAGACTATGCAATCTTACCAGAATCAGATGCAAAACAATCTACAGGAACAGATCCTGTTAGTATGAAATATAAATCTACTCCTCATGCAGTCTTAGCTCTTAATTACACATCTGACCATAAGATAAGGATACTACCTACTCTCCTGGATAATGATGTGGGGTCTGGAAATGCTAATTGGTTTATAAACAATGAGAATGCTAATCTGTCTAATCATAAGCCTTTCTGGTCCGATTCTGAAGCAGTAGGGGTTTCTCAAGATTATCTGGATATTCAAATTCCAATAATCAAGAATGGCTCTAAATCTGGATATGGTCCAGAATTTGGTTGGTTATGGCTAGCTGAGTTATATAATGATAATGTTCAGAATAGGTTTGGGGGTCAAACTGAAGAAGCATTTGAGAATAATCAATGGCTTCCTGCTGGAGAGCCTGTATCTCTTGTTGATGCAAATGGTTATCCTAAAAATGTAGTTTTTATTGGGTGGACAGAAGGAGATACGTATTATCAGAGATATGATCATCTAAAGACTTATCCATTTACTCTTGAAGATCAGAATGCTATAACTGATATTATATCATTCATGTGTGAAACAAGAGTTAATCTTGATGGCAGGTATGATAGAAATAGAGGACAGGTATCTAATTTTGCTGTGACTCCTACTAATTTTAATCTGATGAATGATGTGTATAGTCAGACTAATAATTTCTTTAATTATAGAGGTGTCAACTCGAAGAGATTAAATCTGGATAATTTCCATAATGTAATTACTTGGACAAAGACCAAGACTGCTGGAGAATTAGTGGATTCTTGGACTAATGTCACCTTAGCTTCTACTTTAGATCTAGATGGAGATAAAGGGAGTGTCAGAGCCATAAGGAGATTTAATAATAATCTCATAGCTTTTCAAGATAAAGGAATTAGCCAGATACTATATAACGAGCAGACTCAAATAACTTCTACTGAAGGTGTACCAATTGAAATAGCTAATAGTGGAAAGGTAAATGGTAAAAGATATATAACTGATGAAGTGGGATGTTCCAATAAATGGTCAATATGTGAAACACCTAATGGAATATATTTTATAGATGATATAACCAAAGGAATATTTCTATTTAATGGAAAGCTCGATAATATATCTGATAGATTAGGATTCCACTCATGGATCAATGCCAAATCAACTGACATAAACATATGGGATCCTGTTAATTTCAAGGGCTTTGTTACTTATTATGACAAGGTAAATGGAGATGTATTCTTTATATCGAAGGATGAGTGCCTAGCATTTTCAGAACCACTCTCTCAGTTCTCTTCCTTTTATAGTTATGAGCATACTCCTTATTTTATAAATCTTAAAGATAAGGGACTAGCTCTTAATCCTGCAAGTGGAGGTACTGTATATAGAGTATGGCTTCATAATGAGGGAGATTATAATATGTACTTTAATAAGTATCAGCCTTTCTCTACTACTATAATAGCTAATCCTGATATGCCTCTAGATAAAGTATTCAATACTCTGGAGTTTAAAGCAGATTCTTGGAATAAAGACTCTTTACTTAATACTACCTTTGATACTTTGACCACTTGGAATGAGTATCAGTCAGGTGTTTCTACTCTTAATAATGTTATTGGGAAACCTGCAACATTAAAAAAGAAGTTCAGAATATGGAGGGCTAATATACCAAGGGATAGCTCAAATAATAGAGATAGGATGAGGAATCCTTGGTTATATATCAAGTTGTCAATGGAAACCCAGAACACTAATAAAACCCTGCTTCATGATATGATAGTCCATTATTTTGAATAATAACTTTCTAAGGGGTGAGTAAATGATTTCATTTATTCACCCTTATCATTTTATATAAACAGTTGATATTTTCATAATAGTATCTTATCTTTGTAATCAAACATATATAATATGCCTAAAAGAAGAATTATAAGAAAATCCAATAAACCACTTAATATATTTGTGGATGGTGGAGATATACAGACTCCTAGTGCAATAGATAAAGCTTCAGCTTTGAGTGGTAATATCTCTGCTGTGGGAGCAGGTTTATCTAATATGCTGGGAGCTAGTATGCAAAATGCTCAATTAGCTGATACTTCAGCTATTGAAAACTCCATAGACCAAGCTCAATCATATGTGGTCGGAGCTAATAATAATGAAGATTTATTGAGTGAATGGGGTAACTACTCTCCTCTTGAAGGAGTATCTTGGAGTGATGTGAGAGGTAGATCTACTGGGCAGAGACTAGGAAACACATTAAGTTCTATAGGCTCTGGGGCAGGTGCAGGCGCTGCTGTAGGAGGACTTCCAGGAGCTATTATAGGAGGTGTAATAGGGCTAGGTAGTGCTATAGGAGGGTGGATTGCTGGAGATACTAAAGCAAAGAAACAGGCTGATGCCTATAACCAACAGATAAAAATAGCTAATGCCAAGAATTTAGCTTCTCTTGAGAATAGAGCTGCCAATATAGATACTCAGAATGATATTAATGCTATGGCTGCTTATGCTGCTGACGGAGGTAAAATCCACATCAAGAAGAAGAATAGAGGTAAATTCACAGCAGCAGCTAAAAGAGCTGGCATGGGTGTTCAGGAGTATGCAAGGCATGTATTGGCTAATAAAGACAGGTATTCATCTACCTTGGTAAAAAGAGCTAACTTTGCTAGGAACGCCTCTAAGTGGAAACATGCAGATGGAGGACCATTAGAATGGCGGCAATACCAGGCTCCTGAATTTATAATTGGTAAATCTGAGAATGACTTGTATGATAAATCTTCTATGGATAATTTTAGAGATAAAGTTATTAGAGAAAGTTCCAGATATGATGGAACATCAATAGAAGATTTAGAACCTATGGAGTTAAGGGATTCTTTACTTAGCAATACATCCGGATATATAGATAAGAGCAGGCTTGACAGATATAAAACTGCTCTAAACAATAATGATTATTATACGGCTCTTGATCTTGGAATATACAATATTGATAAAAATAATAATCTCTACTTTAGAGATGTAGATACTAATAAGGCAAATGAAGTATCTTCTTATCTTAAGAAGAAAGGACTAACAAAGGATCAGTATGGTGTAATAATGGATAATATATATAGAGAATCTGGATTTGATCATACTGCTGGCCGTAAGTATAAAAATGGAGAGGAGGATTATGGATTATTCCAGTTTACTGACTCGAAAAGTAGTGATTCTCTATCTAGATACAGGAAATTTTTAAAAGATAAAGATAGGAAAGATGGGATAGAAAGCCAGATAGACTTCTTCATAGAGGAATATTTACCCTCAAGACCAGGATATGAAATATGGAATCAAGAAGATGCGGATCTTAACCAATTGTCCGATTTCATGTTCCAAAAGGTATTGTCCCCTAAAAAATCTATTAGAGAAAATCCACAATACGTAGAAAGACAGAGAAGAGCTGCTAATAGATTTTCCAATACCTATGCAGACGGTGGAAGCTTGGTACATGGAGGTGATTTCTCAAATGGAGTTACTGTTATTGGCAATGGGGGAATTCATGAAGAGAATCCTTTAGAGGGAGTCCCAATGGGTATTGCACCTGATGGGACACCTAACCTTGTTGAGCAGGGAGAGGTGAAATTTAATGATTATATCTTTAGTAATAGATTATTCGCTACAAAAGATTTATTATCTTCTTATAATCTTCCTACAAGTTACGCCAATCATTCATTTGCAGATATTGCTGAGAGAATGAGTAAAGAGTCTTCAGAAAGACCTAATGATCCTATAAGTAAAAGAGGTTTAATAGATACTATGACAAAGTTACAACAAGCACAGGAACAGCTTAGGAGTGAAAGACAATCCAGAAAATATGTTAAGGGAGGCCGTCTTTTTGCAGACGGAGGTATTCAAATGCAGAATTTTCCTTCTGTTCTGAATGAAGATGAAGATTATCTAGTGGGAATGCCTTCTCCTACTGTAGAATCTTTAAGGGGTAATAGAAATGCACAATGGCCTTCTTCAACTACTCCTGTACAAGATAGAAGTTTATCATGGCTGAGATATGCTCCTACTATTGGCTCAGGTTTAGGTGTTCTATCTGATGTTTTAGGTTTGACTAATAGACCAGATTATAGTAGTGCTAATATGATAGGTAATGTGGCCGACAATCTTACAGAAGTAGATTACACCCCAATAGGAAATTATTTGACATATAAGCCATTAGACAGAAACTATTATATCAATAAGCTAAATGCTCAATCAGGTGCTGCCCGAAGAGCTATAGTGAATCAATCAGGAGGAAATAGAGCTACAGCTATGGCTGGGTTATTAGCTGCTGATTATAATGCTCAAGGTAGACTAGGTGACTTAGCTAGGCAGGCTGAAGAGTATAATCTTGCCCAAAGAGAAAGAGTTGAGGCATTCAATAGAGGGACTAACCAATTTAACTCTGAAATGGGATTAAGAGCTGCTATAGCCAATCAAGCAAATGATAAATTGAGGTTACAAGCAAAAACTGCTCAGGCTCAATTAAGAGACCAGGCAGATATGAGATCTTCTGCAGGAAGAACTGCTAATCTAACCAACCTATTTGACTCTCTTGGAGACATAGGTAGAGAAGAGACAGCAAGAAACATGATTTCCACTAACAATGCCCTATATTACTCTATTGACAGAAATGGTAGGATCCATTATAAGAATGGGTATCAAGATTTGAGTGATATAGAGAAAGAATCTGTAAGAGCAGAAGCTGCAAGAGCAAGTAAAAGAAAATCTAATTCCAGATTAAATTATATAACAATACCGAACAGATAATATGGCGTACATTGGATATATTTATAGATTTAGGAATGCCAAGAATGGTAAATCCTATATAGGTAAAACTAATAATCCTAAAATGAGAATAAACTCTCATAGAACTCATACCCCTAAAGTAGGGTGCAGATTTGGTAAAGCAATTATAAAATATGGATTAGATTATTTTGAGTTTTCCATATTGCATACAGTTACTTGTCAAACCATTGAGGACTTGAATAACAAATTAAATTCTCTTGAGATTGAAGAAATTAAAAATCATGATAGTTACTATCATGGGTATAATGGAACTTTAGGAGGTGATGGTGCAAGAGTAGACACTACTCTACACTATAATTATGGCAAACACTTATCATCATCTACAAAAAGCAAAATAGCTCAAGCAAGGAAAATTAAAATCATGCAATTTACTAAAGATGGGGTATTTGTTAGAGATTGGGATTGTGCTAAAGATGCTCAAAGGACAATTGGAGTAGATGCAAGACATATAGGCTCTTGTTGCAGGGGTAATAGAAAGACAGCAGGAGGATTTGTTTGGAAATATAAAGAAGGAGGTGAGTATGCCAGCTAACTATATTGTAATTAATAGTAAGTTCAAGCCTTTTTCCTATGCTGAGATGCTGCAGCCTGTACAGATGTCTACAGAAGCCCATCAGGATATTGAAAATGCCTATGCAGATTTATCAGCTAAAGCTAATGTATGGGATGAATTAGCTAATGAACAGACTGATCCCTATGCCTATAACCTATATAAGTCTTATTCTGATGATCTTGAGAAACAAGCTGGGCAATTGGCAAGAGAAGGATTAAATCCTATCAGTAGGCAGAATATACTTAATATGAGACAAAGATATTCTAAGGATATAATACCCATAGAACAAGCTTATCAAAGGAGGAATGAGTTAATTAATGAGCAGAGAGAGGCCTTATTAAGAGATAATACCATGATGTTTAATACTGATGCCTCTATGCTCAGTCTTGATGATTTAATAAGAAATCCCTCTCTTTCATATCAAATGCAATCTGGAGAGGCCTTAGCTAAACAGGCTGGAGAAGCTGCAAAAAATCTTTCTCAAGTTATAAGAGATGACCCTAGAAAGTGGAGTAATATATTAGGAGGGCAATATTTTGAATCAATAGTAAGGAGTGGTTATAGCCCTCAAGAAATTGTGGATGTATTACAGAAAAGCCCTAATGGGCAAGCTATACTTAAGCAGATATTAGATGATGTTATAGGTAGTTCTCAAATTCCCAACTGGAATAATCAGGAACTAATAGACAGGGCCTATAATTATGCTGGAAGGGGGCTATGGGAAGCTATAGGCAAAACTGATTACCAGACTCTGAATAATAAATATTATGACTATGCTATGAGAGATTACCTGTCTAGAAGAGGTTCAGGCAAAGAAGATACTCCTAAAGAGAGGTCTCTTTTAATAGCCCCAAGAGCTGTGCTAGGAGCTACAGGCGAAATGCCTAAAGAGCAGTTAGAGACTCTTAGAGGATTAAGACCTACTACTACAGGATATACTACAGATAGATTGGATTCAGCACAAAGAGAGCTAGATATGGCTCTCGAACGGTATCATAGCGTAGTAAACAATCCATCATTCGATATGGGTAAAATACATGCCTATATACAATCTCCTGGCAGATTATCCAGATCTATAGATGGAGTAGATATACAGACTAGCCCTGATGGATTACCACTAGGTTATAGCCAGTATATAAAGGCCTCTCGAAATCTTGATAAAGCTAGAGAGAAATTAGTAGAGGAGCGTAGAAATCTAACAGAACTAGAAGAAAAATATAGATTCTTAGGAGGCACTCCATATGAAAATATAAGTATAGGCCTACAGCTGGATCAAACTCAGGCAAAGCAAGATAACTCTTTCTTTCCTCTAAATATTGATGAAACACAATATAAAAAGGTAAGAGCTGGGATCAAAAATGTTCTGAAATCTGCTTCTAGGGAAGATATTAAGAAGAAGGGGTTTGGATTAGTAAATGATAGGGGAAAATTCCTTAGCTATAAACAACTAGATGATATAGATTTTAATGAAGTTCAAATTAGAGTACTAGATAAGGGAGGTGATCCTAAACTGGAGCTGGTTTATGAAGGAGAACCATATACACTTTATGGTCTAGAAAATGTAGATAAGTTTAATCAGGAAATAAGTAAGACTAATGAATATCTTGGGGATTTTTCTAATAATATAGCTAGGAATTTATCACCAATATCTCATCAACAGTACCAAGCTATCATGTCTGGTGCAGATGTTAGAGATATGTCTAATGTTTCTATATTTCCTATTGAAGGATTTCCCAATCATCAAGGGGCTGCATTATATGATGCTACAAGTGGCAATATAGTTAAAATTTTAATGGATAGTAGTGGAAGAGTACTAGCTGTTAATACTCTTCAAGATGAATTGAATGGTGGAGAGAAGAGAGATGAATATATAAGAACTATGGGCTCTACAGCATTGTATGACTTATTGGAGCTATTTGCTGCAGAATCTGAATAAATATGGATATGGAAGAAGAAAATAAAAATTATTATATGGAGCAAGAAATAGGAGGATCTGATGTTGCTCCTGTTTGGAATCCTGCTTATCTTACAGAAGAGTATAAGCCATTTGAGACAAAGCCGAGGAATCGTAATGTAGGACAATACTTCACGAATGATTCTAAATATGATGAGTATTTAGGGGATATACCCACTTCTATTAATGAGGGACTTACTATAGATGATCTAAGGGCTCGCAAACAATCAGGATGGGATATGGCTGGCAATGCCTTAGTAAATAACTTAGTCATTGCAGGTACTACTGCTGTAGGTGGTGTTATAGGTTTAGTAGATGGGATATTTGAAGTTGTTGGTTCAGGGGAGATAGACAGATTATGGAATAATGCGGTTAATAATAAGTTAGTTGAATGGCAGGAATCTACAAGAGAAGCATTTCCTATTTATAGGGGAAATGAGTATCAAGATAGATCTCTTATAGGTAAAATGGGATCTGGTATATTTTGGGCTGACTTATTTCAGAATCTAGGTTATACTGAAGGTATGATTATACCTGGTATGGGAGTATCTAAACTTTTGTCAGGAGCCCCTAAATTTTTATCTAGAGTTGTTCCTTCCCTTACATCATCCATAGGAGAAGCAAGCATAGAAGCAATCTCAAATAGAAATGAAGAAGTAGATTACAAGAAAGCTGCTGCAACTCAGAGATATAATGAATTAGCTTCTATGGGCTATGATTTAGGAGAATTAAATAATCAGTATATACAGACTCTTCAAGACATAGAAGATGATGCTACTAAGGCTGGCAATTTTATATTTGCCTCTAATATAGCTTTGCTAACTATGTCTAATAATATTCAATTTGGGAATCTTTTTTCTAGAGGGTTTGGTACTGCTAAGAGACTAAAGGGTGCTTTAAAGAGGACTGGGGATACCTTTGCAGCTGATAATACGGCCTGGTATCTAGCTAAAGCCGGAGGTAAAAAAGCATTAGATGCTTTTTCTGAGGGTACTGAAGAAGTTATGCAATCCATCATTAGCAGTACTCCCCAGAATTACACTGATTATAATACATTTAATGAGAGTATATTTAATCCAGAAAAGAGAGAACTTACAGCAAACCTATGGTCAGCTTTTGGTAAATCTTATTCTGATACAATGAAAGATAGTGATACTGCTGTGGATTTCATGTCTGGATTTCTAATAGGATCCATAGGTGTACCTATGTTGAAGAGAGGAGGATTTCCTATTACATTAGAGAACAATGCCTTTATTGAGATGAGAGAGGCATACAATCAGGCTCAAGAAGCTAATAATGTAGCTACTCAGATAAATACGAGATTACAGAATAGCAAAGAAATTAATAGTTATTATAATGGTCTAGTCAGGCACTTGGCTATACAAGATGATATGAATAGAGCTTTGGATTCTGATGATACATATAATTATAAGACAGCAGAATCTGCCCAATTCATTTCTGACATTATGATGTTTGATAATGCTGGAGATCTAAATTATTTAAAGGGATTGGTTGAGAATTCTGTTGATTTATCAGATGATGGGATAATCTCTATTATACAAGAAACATCAAAAAATGGAGAAGGACCATTCATTCAGAATGGTAATGCTATGGACATAGAATCTGTAAGAGCTATATTGCAACAGAAGATAGAACTACTTAAATCTAAGATAGATACTTATAGTCAGGACAAGCAATTATTTGAGGAAAATTATCCTAATATGGATGAGGAGACTTTAGAGAATAGCTTGTTCTTAAAGCAGCAATTTAGAGATCATATATTAAGATATGATCAATTATCTAGTGAGATATATGAGGGTATAAACTCTCTTTTAACATCTTCTCCACAGTTATCATCTCAATATAGATATTCTACTAAAGAAGATATGATAGAATCCCTGAGTTCTAATCCTTCATTCAAAACTACTGTAGAGACATTACTTGCAGATGATTCTCCTTCTGTATCCTTTGATGAGAAACAATCTCTAGTTAATAAGATTAAGGATCTAGATAAGATTAGTAAAGGACTCGAAAATATTAATAAGTCTTTAAAAGATATCATTGCAGACCCTAATAAATCAAGGAAGAAACGTAATGATGCCGTTAAAAAAAGATTAGACAGAGAGACAAACAGGGTTAAAAATGATATCAAGTCTAAGTTATCTGAAGCTACTACACTATCAGAATTTAGAAAAATTGTTAATGATGATAGTCATGATATTCTGAAAAATGAAGTAGTGGATGAATTAAGTGATACAGGTAACTCATTAGCTAAGAATTATAAGGAAACTGAGGATTACAACATAAAACTTAAGGAAGTATTAAATGCTGCTCCAGAAGAGCAAATAGTGAAAGATGATGCTTTAAAGATATGGCAAAATCAATATGAACGATCCATTAATTTAAATGAACTTGCTAATCCTAATTCTCCTTATTTGGAGGATGAGGATGCAACATATGATGAGGCCTTGACTCCTGAACAAAATCTCCTTAAATTTCAGGAGGCTCAATATGCTCTGTTTAAAGCTTTGACCCAAGTTAATAATGATGAGAGGTTTAGAAATAACTTTTCTCAAAGTTATAGAGTATTGAAAGAGAAAGGATCTCCTGATCCTACAGCTCCAATATCTGATGTGACAGGAAGTAGTGAAACTACTACTATCCCTCCTGTTAATGCTGGCTCTTCTATGGTTTCTTCCTATGCCTCACCTGTCGGTGATATAGAATTTTCTAATATTCAAGAGGAGAATAAGAGCTTTAATGATAAGATAGAACCTATCCAGCCTATAGATAAAGGACCTTCAAATAGTAGACTCTATTATAGGCCCTCTATACCTGAGATACACATTGAAGCTAGCAAAGAAGGTGATTTTAGACCATTTAATATAGTAGCTCCTGAAAGGCAACAGGGAGTAAATTTTGATGCTATATATAATTATCTTAAAGATAATAATGCCTTTAATTATATTAATGAAGGCAACCTTAGAGTTGGAGATGATGTGGGATTTATGATTGATCCAAGCTTTAATGATAATACTATTTTCCTTATAGATACTAAGAATAATCAGATAATAGGTAGTCTTGATGAATCTGAATATTCAGTAAGTAGATATGAAGGACTGGAAGCTCTTGAGCAGAGAATAAGAAAGGAGTTTAGAGAGCTAGGAGATAAGACTAAGAGATTCATAGCTACTCCTACCACTAGAGTATCAAAGATAATGGTAGGAAAGATTCCTTATGGTACGGAAGAGAGGAGTTTAGCTGATATTCCTAATGTATCTGCACCAGGGAGATCTGCTATTTTCGGTATAGTTAGAAATGGCACATTATCAACTAATAATAGACTGGATGATAGTCTTGTTATTAAACCTATAGATATGAGTAATAAGGAAGGTAGATTGTACCTTCTTATACCTAATGCTGCAGGAAAATACTCTCCTGCAGCTGTAAGAGTAAAGCACTTTAATAAGAGAGAATTTAACCCTGAAGATATCCAAGTTCAGAACACTCCAATATTTAAGAGTATATTAAAAGCAATTAATATGCTAGCTTCTTCTAATGGTGAGACAGATGTCACAGAGGCTATGAATGAGCTAAGAAAATATTTGTATATAGATACTAGTGGAGATACTAGAACTGTACATATTGATTGGTTTTCTTCAGAGAATGGAAGTGGTATTAAATTTACCAAAACATATAGAAATGCTAGGGGAGAAGAAATATATGAGAATATCAATGGAAAGAGAATTAGGAAACAGGATACTACATTCGTAGTATTAAATGACCCTAATTTTATAGGTAGTATATTTACTACTGATGATATTAGAGAAGGCCAGTCCACAGTGGATATTAATGCTGTTACTCAACAGATATTAGACACTCTTCTTGACTTTGATTTGCCTATTCAGGTAAATATTGGTATGATAAACAATGGTGGGTACAATAATATGTTAATTAATTCAAATGTACTTACTTCAAATATCTCTGATGCTAGAGTAATAAGTAGCTGGTTTACTACTGATTATTTTGATATAGAAGGCAATTTACATGCTTCTGTAAGTCCTGCTTCTATGTCTCCAGGCATCACAAGAAAGATACAGAATCCAATAGGAGGGCTGGATAGTTCTATCCCTGGAACTAAAATAATTGCAGGAGGAATCATCTATCATGCAGATTTGACCAGGGGAATTATTTATGACAGCAATGGGCAGGAAGTTCATCCAAAGAATGCTGAATTAATCAATGATTTAGCTTGGATAAGCAATAATTTTGGGGAGGCTTCTAATGGCTCCATGATGTGGAATAATAAAGTACTACTACCTAGTGGTAAGATACTTGATAGAGAGACTCAAAAGTATATTACAGGTAAGGAAGCAGAAGAAGTTAAATCTAAAGTAGCAGCAAGAGAAGATACTTCCACTAATATTAAAAAGGTAATAGGTAGTATAGCTGAAAATCAAAGAAAGGTAGATAAAGATAGGACAGATAGTGACTATTATTATATATTAGAGGATGATGGTGTGTATCATGCATATGATAGGGTGCATAAAAGATTGGGTGATAATTGGGTAGTATCAAAGAAGCAATTAGATACTCTGAAGGAGATGAGGGCTAAACTAGCCCAACTAGTAGATGATCCTATTAGGTTTAATAACTATCTCACCACTTTAAGTAACCGTTATAAAGTAGACTTAACCCCTTATAATAATAAGACTGATGTAAAGAGTAGGAGCGAAATAGCTACTATTATACAAGATAGTATATCTGGTACCAATTCCAAGAGAGCTTTAGATGCTGGGAGCATAATAGATAACATAGTAAGAAGATTCTTTACATCTAATGAAACTCCTATCAAGCCATCTAATGTAAGTGATCAGGCTTTCTCAGAACTTATTGACTCTCTAACTGAGATAAGATCTAATATGGAGACAAGGGGGGAAAGATTCTTGACTAATAATATTGTGCTCTTTCAGAAATATGAAGATGGAACAAGAGTTGCAGGAGAAGTAGACATTCTTTCAGTAGATTCTGATGGTAATTTCAGGATATATGATATAAAGACAAGCAAATACAGTTTTCATGACTTTATCAATAAATATGGAGAGAAAGTTAATTACTTTAGGACCAAGGCCCCATCTCAAAGGATGAGTAATTATGACTATTATACACTTCAATTGAGCGCTTACAAGAATCTATTTGAATCTCAGTATCATACTCCTATTACTACTCTAGCTATTCTACCATTTAGATTAAGCTATGATAGTAACAATAATGTCGATAATATAACAAAGGAAAAAGGTATAATAATTAAGTATAATCCTGCTGTGAATGTTCCGTTAGCTGGTGCTGTTAGGACTAATATTCCTGCTAGAGTAGATTCTTCATTACCTATATTTAATAGTGTGAATGAAATTCAAGATCCTATTAATAATGTGCTACCAGAATATAACCTGGAGAACTCTGAGGTAGGATACTTTGTTCATGATGATAAACTATATAGAGGGTATTTGGCTCGTATTGGTAAGATAAATGGGGTAGATCTTTATATGACTAAGATTCCTAATCTTACTAGAGGATATAGTGAAGAAACTCCTCATATAGCTAGTAACTCATATCTGGTGATATTTCCTAATGGTAATTCATTCACTCTTATTGAGAATGATCCTTTAACTATGAATGAACAGCAGGTTAAGGATACTATCAAGGAGGTTCTTAGTAAGAATCCTCAGAGAGTACAGGATATGGCTAATGAGAAAACCATTATATCTAATTTAGAGGTGGATGCTCCTAGATCTGTAGGAGCAAGTACAAAGGATACTCCAGCTACTATAATTTCTACTCCCTCCTCTTTTACTGGAGCCAATAGAGCTATTCAAGCGGAACAATCTATTATTGAAGAGGATGAAGAGTTTGAGCCTGACCTGGATTTAACCAAATTCAGAAAAGTAGATGCTAATAGGCCTATATGGAATAAAGAAAAGGAGCTGTCTTGGTTAAATAGAGTACTGCCTCAATTATCCAGAGAGGACAGAGTAAAAATATCGTCTGGACTTATTAGAGCAGGAGAATTAGGAGCTGTTGCTTGGGGTCAATTAAATAATGGGATAATCGCTTTATCAGATATAGCTGCAGAAGGAACTACTTATCATGAAGCATTTCATGTAGTATTTGATCTGCTTCTTGACCAATCCGAAAGACAAGCTCTTTATGATGAAGCTAAAAGAATGTATGGGGATAAGGATAATCTGTCACTTGAAGAGGATATGGCAGAAGGATTTAGAGACTATATGATATCTAGACAAGAAAAAGGATTGCTTAATAAGATTAAGAATTTCTTTAGAGACTTATGGATTAAAGTATCTAACTGGAAGAAATTACAGCCTCATCTTATTGCTTATTATCAGATGATAAATGAAGGAAAATATGCTGAGGCATCTTATGAAGTCTCTTCCATTGATTTAAGAGATTCTATAGGATCTTCCTTTGATACATTAGATAATGAAATTAGAGAAGTCCTGATAAATAAGGGATGGACAACTGAAAAGTTTAACTCTATATCACAAGAAGAAAGAGATCAGGCGATTAAATGCTATAGCTTCTAATATGTAGATTAATAAAAATAAGGGTAAAGGAAATTCTCCTTTACCCTTTTCATTATAAGTCATTATCTGATTCTCCAGATAGCCACATAAATAGGAATAAGGCTATCACGAAGGTTATTATAGTTAGTAATATATTAATAAGAAACATAAGTTATTGCTGCTTAAAGAATGATACAGCCTCTTCAGGATGTAGGCCTCTGTAAATAGTTTTATTAAATGGAATTACAGGAGAATCAAAGAATGCCTTGTAGGCAGTACTATGGCCTTTATACCTTCCATACTCTAGTTCATCCATATAATTCATAGGATTGAGTAATTTGGTAAGATTTAATATATTCTGTATAGTATTAATACCTGCTGCAGGAGACTGTAATATCCTTAATCCTTCTGTTATCATAGATTCTCCAGGGATCATTACTCCAATTTCAGTATATAGCCTTCTGGCTTGATACTCAGCCATTCTTATTGCCCAGGGCCTATCTTTGTCATCATCCCAGTCAATAATACCTAATATAGTGGCTACTACAGTAAAGTGCCCCACTTCTGTCATAGCTCTAACTAGATTAGCTTTTTCTGTTGCAGTAAGTTCATCCCATCTGGCTGCAATATTAAATTGAGTCTCTCTTAGGTCTCTAGCTAATTGAAGTAGAAATCTACCACTGGTTCTATAATATCCTTCAGTCCATGCATCCAAATCATAATTGTAAGCTGCAGGTTTGAACCTTCTATTGTATGCAGATCTCATCCACTTTCTATACATCATCCCGAGTCTACCTAGGGCTAATTTCTGAAGAGCATTTCTATCAGCCTTATTATAAATACCATGCATTCTTTCATTGAGTGCTGCACTTCTTCTACTAAATTTATACTCATCTTCTTTAGTAAAGGGAGTTCCATCTTCTTTTGTATATCCTTCTTTTAGTTGTAACCTTGCTCCAGCTTTTCTATTATTTTTATCTACAGGAACTACTTCCATAGCATCATATAGACTTACAATTCTACCATCAGGGGCCCTCATTTTATAGGCATTAGCAAGAGCTAATGATGTTCTGGTTTGCATCCAATGCTCTCCTGCATTAGTCAAAAAGAACAGAGCATTCATACTAAACATTCTACTGAACCAAGTCTTCCTATCAAAATTAAGATCTCTTATATTCTGCTCATAGTCTTGCATTATATTGAATTTTTCATTCCATAATGCTAATTTACTAATCTTTATCCTGTTTCCTATCTCTCCAAGAAAAGCCCTAATGTCTCTCATATAAGTCTTATCTGCCTTTAAGACATCCTTTTCTGTAAAAAATTCTTTAGAGAAAGCTTCAATCCTCATCATTACCTTTCCAGTAGCTACATTAGAGACTGCAAGGAGTGTATTGAGAGCCATATTACCTATAGAAGTTATCGTATTTAACAAATTAGCAGCTTTACCCTTGTCTATTTTTGTTTTACCGAATGTTCCTTCATCCTTCATGTATCTATTATACACCTGCATATCAAAAAAATCTTCTAGTCTACTGCTAATATTTGTAGCATCTCCACTCTTTGTTAATTTATTCTCGATGGTCCTACCAAATATTTTAAACTTCTCTACCAAAGGCCTTTCACCATTTGTTTGAGTCACTTCCCTATCTCGAATCAAAGACCTTCCTACTTCAAGGACATCAATGATTCTATTCATTTCTTTATAATCATTAGCCATAGCTGCATAGGCTGTTAGAGTAGAAACTATATCAGTTGATATATCATTAGGATTCTCCCCCTTTTTTAATCTTGTATAATATATAGGAAGAGTTTGCACTTCTCTTCCCTCGAAATCCATCATGATATTCTTTTCTCCAAAGTCAGTATCATCAGATCTTCTAATAACAGTGTCTTTAAGGCTTTCCCAAATCTGTTTAGTTCCTGACTTAATACTATCAGATGATTTAACTCTCTCTAATAGATCTTTTCTTATCTTAACAGCATTAAGGAGATTTGTGCTCTTTTCAGGTAGATAGGAATCGAGTTTAGCCTTAACATCCATTACAATGTTGTAATATTCTTTCTGAGCATTAGATAATTGATTAAATTTAGAATTAGTATACAGAGATAATTTTGGGATCATTTTACCATCTACCCTTTCCATATTATTCTTTATCCAATCCCACTGTTCTCTATTATATCTTATAGCATCTTCTCCTATAGGAACCTTCCCATACTTTTCATCAAGAGACTTTATAAATTCATCTCTTTTTTCCTTAAATAATGGCCAGTTTATTTCAGATATATAATATCCTGTCATATCACCATTATTATCCCTTTCAAACATCCAATCAGTATCCTTAATGCCTGCTCTCTCCAGTTTAATAGTAGCTGCCTGTAGTTGCTTCATTATATTTAAGGTCTCAGTCCTGGCATTTTCCTTACTTCTCTTAACTGCTTGATCTACTACTCTTAGTATAATATCTGAAGAGTCTGCCATACTATCTAACCACCTATCAAAAATTGATATATCTTTATCAACAGCAGTCATTAAGTCCTCAATTGCCATAGTCTTACCTTTATATTTTCCAAATGATATCTCTACTTGATTTCCAATGAAGGGCTTTAGAAAATCCAAGAATAGTGGCATTGCTACTTTATTATATTCAGCTCTTAGGTCAGCAATCAAGGCCGCAGTATCATTTAAAATCCCTTTAACTTTCTGTCCATATCTATTATCTTTATACCTCTCTTCATCTAATAACACATCTCTTATCTCTTCAATGATGTCTCCATAAGAGTAGATATAATTCCTTATATCTCTAAGTACAGAAGCTTCCTTTGCAATATTTCCACTTGAATTATCTCTAATAGACGAGAGCCTATTACTTAATTTTCCCATCTCTTCAAGTGCACTAGTTAAGAAAGAATATACTCCTTCAATTTCATTATTCTCATCAAGCATTAACTGAAGTTTGTCTATAAACTCTCTTTGCTTTACATCAAATTGACTCTTCGGATTTCTCTTTTCATAAATCTTTAATCTCTTTGATTCTACTCCAATTATATTTGTCAGGAGTTTCTTATCCCTCTGAACTCTCTCACTTATTTGATAGAGCTTATCTCCAGATGCTATATTATCAATACTAATGTCCTCATCAAGCCTCCCGCTAAGAATATCCCTTGCTAATTCCTTAAAATGAGTATCTGCTTGATAGATAGCTCTTTGCACCTGAGTAGCCCCTATAGTCTTAAAGAGAGACTTAATAGCTGCTATTACTCTTTCTAATAAGTTTTTATAGGGTTTTTGCTCTATAGGTTCTGTATTTAATAGATGCTTAGCAAGCAATTTACCAGCTGCTTCCTTAGCTAACTTAACAGTATCTCCATTATATAGAGTATTGTAGGTCTCATATTCATCCCCTAATATATCTTCAACTAGATCATTGGAGTGCAGATTATTAATAAGTCTATTAACTAGGGGATGGTCACCTAAAGCCTCTAAAGCAAAATGGGCAAATTCTTCTGGGAGAGCTCTTTCCCCTCTATCTCCATTAGCTAATCTTATTAGTTCAATCATCCCATCAGCTGATACTTTTGCTGTATCAAAGTCTGCCACTCCATTTATTCCCAATCTCTCTTCTAAATTAGTTAATACTCCTACCTTAACACCATGTGACTCTAGAATATCTCTTAACCTATCATTAAGATTAGTATTATATTCCATTCTATCAGCTTCCAAAGATAGCATTCTATTCCTCTTCCTGACTTCTACACCTATAAATTCCCTATAAGATTCATTATCCTGGATCTTAATGATTCTAGCCACATAGTCGTCTCTAAAATCTGAATTTTGATTGAAAGATATAGCCTTCTGGAGTAGTCTTCGATAGTTTTCATCATTGTTTATCCAAAGTGCTGGCCTGTCTGACCCCCTCTTATAATAGCCTACCTCTTTGTTAAGCATCTTAATGATTTTAGCCTCTGAAATTTTTTCGCCATATTTAGGTAATTCTCTAAGTAAATCCTGAATCTTAGGCTCATTATTATCGTCTAGAGTAAACTTAGGATTCCAATCTCTAATAAAGTCAGCGTTTTTAGTAATTAGATAAAGTCTGACCGCTTCCTCTCTATTATTACCAGTGTAGCCCAGCAAGCCCTTAAAGAGCTTGCTGTCTACTTTCTGGCCTTTATTATTGGTAACTTGAGGAATTAATGCACAAGTTCTAGCCATATATTTTCTATTTTGTATTTATTGCTCCACAAATAATATCTCCATTTGCATCCCTATACTCTGTATTAGGTTGTACAGATAAAATATCATCTTCCCTAATATAATCTTCAAGAGATGTCCCATATACCTCACTGAAAGCTCTATTGATTAAATCTTGATCTTCAACTCTCAACTTGCTTGATTCTATTGAACCCCCTCCTGATAAGTCCTCTATAGAGGAAGAATTGTCTTCAGAAGTAGTATCACTATATCTTTCGGTATCTCTGGAGAATATAGATTCAATTTCTTTTACATTTCTACCATATTCATATTCAATAAAATTATTCTTAACCCCCAAAGGAAATATTCTTCTGTATATAGCAGTCTCATTAGAGGCACTTTCTAATTCATAGTAGGCAATCTTTCCGTCATGCATCTTAGCTATGAAGCTGTAGAAATCATACGCTATGTAATTACCTAGCTTTACAGAGTTCTTTACTACTTTTCTATCTGATGTATTGGAATCTGGACTAATTGTAAATTCAACAGTAGATCTTAATTTTCCTCTATCTGTTGTAAACCTAGTTGTAGTACCACTAGGTACCATAGGAACTAAAGCTCTATTATCCAGATGATTATAAACATACTGATCAACAAAATCTGAGTAGTCGTCTTCATTTGTCATTAGATCCCTTAGAGTATCTATGTAATCAGGGATTGCCAATTTCACAGACATCGGAGCCAAGTGAGTAAAAGTAGATGGACCAAATGCAAACCCATTCCTATAATATTCATATCTTATTAAGTCTAGAGCTAACTCCTGTGCTTCTGGATTATTCATATACAGTAAAGATTCCCAATCCCTAATATATTTCTCCTTTAGAGAGGGATTTAAGCTTCCGGCATTTCTAAAACCTAGTACGTCTACAGGGCTGGAATCAGATCTGACAACTCTTAATCTTTTGATAAAATCGAGACTAGCAATATCTTCATTTTTGGAGATTACTTCTTTAAAGTGCTGTGGAAATTGGGTTACAAACCATCTCCTTTTTTCCCTAGAGGACACTGTAGCCTCGTCTCCAAAGAAAGGAGTCTTAGACATAATATAAGCTATCAAGTCATTATAAATATTATTCATAGTTTTAGCATCCAATACTCCTGTTCTGGTATAACTCCTCAAAGTATCTATAACTTCCCTAAATGATGGTGTAAACTGTGGAAAATATTTTCCCAGAAGATTCTCTGACTGCTTAACTCCAAGAGTATAGAATGCTTGGAGGAAAGGAAGAGGAGATTTCAATATATTATCCCTTAATACCTCAACACTGGAATCAAGAGGAATATTATCTACAATTATTTCGGCACCATTTAATGGGAATCTCTCATCTGCATCTATTGATTCTATGAAATTAGATGCTCTTTGCATAAGAATCTCAGTATGAGCAATAGTAGGACCTGCTCCTCCTCTATCCGTGTCAAACTTAGTAGATTGGACTAGATTACTTAGGTAGTCAGCATCTCTCATGATCCTATTGAATAAATAGCCAACAGCAGTCTGCCTCTTGTAAAAATCAATCTTGGATTTAGAAGACATATTGTTTAATTCTTTAAACATCATAATATCATTAGCTAGATCTTCAAGAGGAAAGTTATTATTCTTAAAATAATCGTAAGATAACTCTCCTGGGAGTGCTGCCTTGGCTTGGTAGTTTTCAAGTACTTGAGCCATTATTAATCCTTTGGTATTACCCTTTGCCTTGAAAAATGCCTGTGTCATATCTTTTACAATAGGTTGTGCTATTAGCAACCCAACCTCAATAGGATTATACCCTAGTCTAGACAATAACATAGTAGCATCGGCAGTAAACATATTCTGATTAATATCAGCTAAAACAGGATCCTTGGCATTATCTACTGAAGCATTAAGGTATCCTGCATTGTTCTTTGAGATGTACTCCTTATTATCATTCATAATAGAATGTAATGAAGTAAGGGTCTTGCCATTAAGTTTGAAGCTGCCATTTTCATTTAATTCTAACCTTGTATATTGCATCAATGCGTGATTAGCATTATGATTAGCATATATACCAATTAGATTTGCACCAGTCATATTCTGTCTGTGAAAATAGGTTTGAGTACTAGGTGCCAAAGGATCTAATCTACTACTAAACTTCGATGCCATTTTATTCAAGACATTCAAATCCAATGACATTAGATAATCTATAATGGATTCTCCTCTAGAGTTGGGCTCAGATATTATATCCCTTATAGAACTCATCTCCAGAATTCTTACTATTCTTGCAGCTCTCTTTTGATAATCAAAGCTACCCGGATTAAGGATTCTGGAAGCAGTGTCAGGATGAGTAAGAACTCCCCACATCATATCAATAAGAAGATTATTTCTAGCTCTTAAGCTATTATCTCTAGGACTCTTATTGAAGTCATACTTAACTTTTTGTATTTTTGGAGTAGAAAATCTATAATTTTCTTTATTGCTATTAAACCAATCCCTGAATTCAACAGGACTATTAGCTAAATCTTCTAGGATATTCCCTTCATTAAACAAAGTAGATAGAGTTTCTATTACTTTTTGTTCTGCCTTAAAATCCTTTTTAGCTCTGGCATAGTCATATTCAATTATGTCAAATTCAGGTAACATTATGAATACCTTATCAATATCGAAGTCAGATCCTGCAATAGTAGTGATTTCGTCTGGAAGTATAATAGCAGAGCCATTTTGCTGAGGTAAGAATCCCTTGATATATAGGGGAATCATTGAATATGCATTCTCTGTTGGTACCCTATACCCTATTGCAATTCTAAGCTCTGTATCTAATTTATTTATATCCAATTCATGAGTTCCCTTCTTTCCTAGTATTGAGAAGAAAGACTCCGAATAAGCAGGCATATAACATTCTATATACTTAATCCTTTTGTTTTTTCCTGTCTCCTCAAAAACTATTTTAGGTTTATCTGCTACACCATAATCTGAGGCTTGTATCAGAGATCCTCCCTTAGTTTTCTGCTTCGTGATACTTTGCTTTAAAGTACTAGTAAGCAGATTTTGTATCATCTGTGTCTCCAAGGGTTCAAACAATGGGATATTGAATTCCCCTTGTTTATTAATAGTACAAGACTTCAAAGTATCTATCCCATATCTCTGATCTCCTCTGATATTATCATGTAAGATCTTTTCTACACTACTTGGAAGTTTAAAGCGTTCAGCCTCTTTAAGATAAGAATCTAGAATATTTTCAGTGATCACTTCATTGTACAAACCCCACCACTCTCCTTTAGTAAGTTTCTTACCATCAACGGTCACCCTAAAATTAGGGTCGTCTGGCATATCGGCAGCTATCAATTTCCTAATCTGTGTCCCTACACTTTGAGTAGCATCCGTAGAGTGTTCTGGTGTTAAGGTCTGTATTCCATAATGTTCGTAACTAATTTTATGAACAACATTAGGATTCTCTATTCCATTTTTTATAGTAGCATTTTTTAGATATTCTTTAGTCTCATTAAAAGAGTGTACTGAGTTCAAATCAATAACTCCTTGCTTACCTACCTTCACAGCAGACTCAAACTGAACTACATCAATATTATTCTCTTTCATAAACTCATTGATGGCTCTTAGTTTATCTGATTTCCCTAGTACTCCTCCAATAGGTTTATTAGCAGCAAGCAGTAGAAACTCAGAGTTTTTATGTTGGACAGGAACTTTAATATTCTCATAACCATTTATCCCAGTTTCCTTTCCAATCTGAGAATATACAAAAGGTTTCTTAGTTTGCCAGATAATATTGAAATCTTCAGCATTCCAAGTGCCACTTTGAAGATTATTATAAGCTCTTTCCATATCATCATTCCATTGTCCCTGCATATCCAGAATAGCCCTATAAGAGCTTAAACTTCTATAGGCTTGAGCGTCTGCTACATTCACTGCAGATGTTTCTACTACACTATCACCTATCTTAACATATTGAATATTTTCTCCCCTATTATTCTTAGTAGAATAGTTAGTATATCCATATTTAGATAAGATGGAGGCAGTATCATAGTCAGAGAGCTCTCCCTTGTTATGTTTCTCCATTATTACCTCTACGATGTCTTGTATAACAGAGGAAACAACTTCATCATCCTTCAAATATATAGTTCTTTCAAAATCCCTTCCAGTTCTTTCTCCTTTATATGTAGAGGAAGTATTCAATCTTAATGAGGGAGCATGTACTTCTTTAAACCTCTTCTGAAACTCTTTCATATCCTTATAGAAGGCCAAGTCAGTAGTGGCAAGCTGTATAATTTGAGATGTAGCTAATTTGCTATTCCAATAATAGTTTCTAAGAGCTTCCCTGATTCTACTTTCAGAATCATATTTACTATCAACTCTCTTTATCTCCTCTAATACACCTATACTGTTCCATCGGTTATATTCCTCTTCAAATCCTCTCTCCATTATTTCTAGAAGAGTGTTTTTAATAAAGGACTTAATATTTGAACCATTATCTGTTTTGCTAAGTTCTCCAAGTTTATCTAAGAATGTCTTTCCATCTTCATATTTCAGAGAATTAAGTGCAGGAAGGAACTTAAATTCTGCTCCCCCTATAGACTTTATACTTCCATCTCTGTTTCTTGATATATTATAATTAGCTATAAATGGGACACTATAATTCTGATTCTGGTACTCCTCATCTAATCTCCTTATAAGCATTATCCTATCATACTCTTGACTCACTAACTCAACAAGCTTATCAAGTATGATATCTTCATAGGTTAATTCATTCCCATTTTCATCATATTCAACTCCACTTACATACTTTCTAAATCTTATAAACTCTGCAGAAGCTGCATCTGATAAGATAGGTAGATGATACCATGCCCACTTAATATTTGATCTGCTATCTTCAGGCTCGGAGAAATACTCAGTAAGAAGAATCAATGTGTATTCTAGTTCATCCCAACTAGAATACTCTAATTTAGTCCTACCTTGTGGAGTAAGAAACTCTGAACTTATCACTACTTTATGTTTGAGTCCTTTTCTAATATCTCTTGAATTTATGATCTGATTCAGCCAATCATTTCTCCACTCCTCATTCTTAAAGAACCACCAATAAGGTTTGTATTCTTTATCTATAAATTCCTTAAATCTCCTTTCATCCGTATCATTTAGTTGCTTGATTAGATCTCCTATATAATTAGGATTAGTATAGGAAAAGTATGATTTATCTCCATCTCTAAAAGACCTCTCAAATGCATCTTCTCCTACATCCTTTATTAAACTTGCAATAGAAGTATATGCAGAATCAAAATTATTAATAAGATCTCCTGTTTTTACTTCCCCACTTGCTACCCCACTAAAAATTATATCTAATTGTGGGAAAAGTAACATAATAGGATCTGTATATTTGACATTCTCTGAAGACTTTATATTAGTAAGAGCCTCCTTAACAAGAGCTGGATTAGTATCTATACCAATCATTCTCAATAATTTCATAATACTATTCCATATTCTGTCATTCTCCATCAAGTCTATTCGAGAACTAGTATCCAAGTTACTAAATCTGTTATTAAGAGCTCGTGTCCATTCTAAACCCTTCTTTGCATTTTCTTGATTTAGCTCTCTATCACTCCCATAGATACTGTCTGAATCAAGTTCAGTACCACTATCATAATTATCTCTCCAACTGTTTATAAGATAATTATATCCCTCTACTTTATTAATATTTATTGTCTGTCGAATAGTATTATCACCACTTGACTTCTCTTTTTGAATCCAATAATATGTGAAGTTTTTCCTAAAATTCTGATAGAATTGTGAAAATAAAGTCTCATCCTTCTGGAGTAGCTTTATCACCTGCTTAACCCAGGGCCTACGCTGAGAGAGTTCTTGAAGTAAAGGAATCATATCCTTAGAAGTCACCATAGAGCTCAGCTTATCAAGAAGGGTATACACTACATAGCTGGGATCTAGATATCTTGGAAATCCTAAGTCATCTTGCTCTCTTTTTCCATTATAATCTAGCTTAGGTATCTTATTAATAGCCTTTCTGACAGCTTGAGTTAGAGACTCATTATTACTAACTTGCCTAAAATCAGTCATCCACCCTTCTTTAAAAGTTTCCTCTTTATTAAGAACATCATCCTGTTGATCAATGATACTAATACCTTCAGGATTCACTTCATTCTGATTAGCATCTGAAGCAGCTATGTAATTTAGATTCAATACTAAGCCTTCAGTAACTCTTAGGATACTACTGGTCTCTTCTGCAAGGGCATTAAAATTACGCAAAACCTTCTTATATTCCTGAGTCTTATATTCAGCTCTTCTACGTGCTGCTTTCAATTTATCTTCATCAGAAAATCTATCTGCTCCTTTTCTACTATTTATCCTATCAAGTTCGGCCTGTACTCTATTATCTTCAGAGTCATTAACATAAGATTGGAATATATCAAACACTCTGCCGAACAGTCCTGCAGGGGTAATCTTCTCAATCACATTGAATCTATTCAACCCATTGATTTCTCCTATTAGCTCATCCCTCTCTTCTTCTGAAGAAGCCCTTTCTATTCTCTCATTAAGAATACTATTCATTTCTTGCAATGCCATGTCTATTTCATTACTGAATAGTCTAGCCATGAGGGATACTCTATCTCTTCTTTTTATAGGAGTAAAATCTAAGTCTACTCTAGCTTGCTCTTCATTAATAGATATTGTCGGAGATTCAAATGGATATATACTCATTTTTGATGAAGATCTAATCTCAGACTTAAAACTAGCCAGTTCTTCTATTGAAGGATACTCATCTATTGATTTATTATTCCTTTCTTGCCATAATGCTACTAGTCCTAGAATTGATTGTATGGTTTCTCCAGGTGTAGATTCTGCCAACTTTCTAATTTCTGGTGTTTCTATTAGACAACTCATAAATAATTAGTTTTGATATTGAGCAAAGGTAAGTATTTATCTTTAATAAACCAATATTTTAAATATAAAAGTTACAGGCTAATAATTTGATTATTGGTTATAGATAAAGAAAATAAGGAGACTAGTTATAGTCTCCTTAATATCTCTCCTATTCTATCAATCCTCTTTTAATAAATTCTTTATGCAGAGGAGAAGCAAGTTCTCTTGCTTGAGGGTGGGCTTTATTTGAATCTCTTAGTTCAAAGAAATGTTTCCAATCAGATATAAACCCAGTCATCACTAATTCTGTCTTTAAGGCATTAGGTAATACTGCCCTAGCTTGTTGAGGAGTCCAACTATTGTGCAATAGTGTGAGATAATTTTTTTCTACCCATGCAATAGACTGTAAAAAGTTGGAAGTGTTAGCATCTTCTGACTTCTGCCAAAGTTCTATGTCAGTATCATAGGAATACACAGCCCCTTCCTCTATAGTGTCCATCCAGCAAGGAATAATAAAGGTAACTTCACCTCCAAATTTATCCTTGTTAGAATAATTGCAGTATCTTGTGCTCTCCTGAGTAAAACTCATTTTTCTGTGCCTGAGAAACTCCATTGAGATGGCCCTGTCAAGAGTAAAATGTACAGTGACTCTCTTCTCATGATATTCTGTAGGTGCACATAAATATCTAAGGTCATCAAGCCAATCATTCTCTATAATATGCCTATAATTCATTGTAACATAAGCATATTTATCATCAGTTTTTACTTTAATTCCTATCATTATAACAATTTATTAATTGTTCTACAGACCATTTACAATTAGATAATCTATATCTAACTATATTATATGGAATGTTTAGATGCTTTGCTAATGTAGATAAGGTATAAGTATCTCCATTATATTCAATATAGTGATTTTTGGTTGTATTATTCATTTGAGTCTCTACATTAGACCATCTACAGTTCTCTGGACAATAATTACCATTAGTGTCTGTTCTATCAAGGGTTAATTCTCTTGACCAACCATTATTTATAGCCCAATCATAGAAGCTCTGAAAGCTGTTAGACCATTCTTCACATACACATATACCTCTTCCTCCATAGTTCTCATACTCAGAAGCATTATGATAGTTACACCTCTTTTTCATATTCTTCCATGTAAGATATAATGGATGTTTGTCAGCAAGACCGTGTTTAGTTTGTGTCTCTGCTGCCCTTCTCTTTTGCTCACATCCACAGGAAGTACTATGTCCATTTCTAAGACAGGCTAGTTGCACTTCGCCTATATTACCACATTCACATTGGCATCTAAACATTCTTCTAGGTTTCCCACTAATAATCTTTGGAGCTATCTCTTCAATAATAGTCCATTTGCCAAACTTGTCTCCTTGTTTAATTTAGCCATAATATTAAATTTTATTTATATGCAAAGGTACTACAAATTTTCGGATTCCCCAAATGATTACAACAAATTATTTATTCTTGAGGAAAATATTTATTTTTATAATTTTTCTCATATTTCTCTATAGGAATCATTAGATATATAGTACCATGCTCTAGAACAGATAAGTGATCACTTTCTATTAATTTATCTACAAATGGCTTTGCTGTGAGAGAGTTACCGCATTCATCATACTTAATCCTATCTTCGGATTTGTAACATACCCTACCGGCTCTTTCTATGTGCTCTAGTATCCCTTCAAAATAATGGGGAGGGTTCCATATATCATATGATGGTTTTATAAATCTCATAATATATTAGTTTAATTCTTAATAACTTCAAAATCATCTACATCCCAATCCTTTAAATTGAGGATAGCTTGAACTTCTCTCTTTGACTTAGAGGCTATGTAATCCCAAGCCTTATGAGGTAATATAATTTGCTCTTCTACTGCTCCCTTTAAATCACAGTCAGAATAATCTATATCCTGAAAGGAATTACCATCTTCATCTATTCCTGAGTCTACTATTTTATAGTCTGATACCTTAATTGGCAATGTTTTACTTAATGTAATACTCACTGTAACAATAATATCCTTAGTAGGGTTATCCTCTTCATTCCAGGGTGCATCTCTGGTATCAGCTCCTGCCGGATAGTCATAATTATTCATATCTTATTTAATTTAAATAGAAGTAGAGAGGAGCTGTATTACTCTCTCTTCACTTCTATTATCTTTACTACTTCATTTTCAGTACAATACTTATCAAATCTTTCCCAACATTTTACATAAATAGGATGCCACTCATAGTTCCTAACTCCCAATTGTTCAAGTTTAGTCCTGATATAAGCATGTACCTTTGGGGTAAATATCTGCTCAAATACACTCTGAGCTTCCCATTTACTCTTCCAGACAGAGTTTCCTCTGTCATCTGCTAATACTTTACCATTGAAGATAACTGCATAACCAAGTATTTGGGTATCTTTTAGATTTCTACATAGTCCCCCCTCATGTTCAATAACTGCTAAATCGGCTGTATTCATGTTATAGTGTTGGTTTAGAAATGAATATAATTCTGAAGAGTTACGAGGTATATTATCTACCTTCCTAGTATTATTTATGTGTTTTAGGTAACTTTGGTGTTTACTAGTGGTATTAGAATATCTAGTAATATTTACAAGTAAATGCCCATCGTACCACTCAGCTATACATGTTCTATAGCTAAATAATTTATCACCAGTAGAATAAAGGTTGCTGCCGACAGCAACATCGCCTGATAAGAAAGCTTCTACTACTTCTTTATTCTTCATTTACTCTACTTTTACGCAACCATATAACTGTCATTATAGCATAATTAGCCAGGTCAAGAAGAGTGTCTTCAATAGACTCATCTTTAACCTTAGCTTTTGTCTGACTAAGAGACTCAATTCTATTCATCTTATCACTTAGTCGGATTATGCTTGCTACAAGTCCAAATTTATAGAGAGACTTCTCAAAGCTATTACCATAGTCTTGATTCTTTGCCTGATAAATCTTGGTTAAACTATTAGTAATATCTATAAACGGTCCTACTCCATCATCAATTAATTCACCTAGCTCTAACATTAAATCATACAAAGGATCTGCTTTTTCAAGTGGGAGTTCATTCGCAATATGCTCAAGTTTGTCTATGATAGACTCCAGTTTATCATTCATTTTTTCCATAAAAATCATATCTTAATTTATAATTAATGTACCCAATAAGTAGGTAAGGGACCGTGATCATCCAGGTAATCTCTAAAATCAACAGGTAGATTCTGGACCAAATAGGATACTTTTGTATTAAGATTTACCAGAGTATCCTCCCCCATTGTAGCTATAATGTCTCCAACACGGAAAATCTTTTCATCCTCTAGGTAAAGATCCTTCACGCATATTTTATGCCTGGATATATCAGCATCGAGTTTTACTTTTTTTACAAAATAAGCTCCAGATCTCACCATAATCTCATACAGTACTGTAGCAATGGTTTCAGCTATAGCTTCCGGGGCCTCACAGTTGATTTCATCGTAGGGGGTAACTGTAATCAATACTTTAAATAATAGATCATTCTGCCTTAGATACTCAAAGAAATTAATCATACTGACCTTATAACACAGAGCTCCGGTATGTTGTATTCTATAGTTAATAGACTGCTTCTCAGAATCAGCTTTCCTTCTAAAATATTCTTTTACTCTATGTACTGTGTCACAGTCAGGTGCATCCATTTTCATTTCTCTGTAGTAATCCCAGAATCCAGGTTCTGAGAATTTACTCCTTATCTTACAAAGATAATTGAAGTCATATATGTATGCTTTATATCCTACTTTTGGATTAAGAGATATAAAGCCTTTCTCCATAACATCTTTTCTACAAAAATCTTGGTACTTTTTGATGCCTCTAAAGCCATTCATATAGGAGCTATATATCCTTTTAGCCTCTTCCAAAGGTATCCCACTGTTACTAGAGATAGTATTAGCGTCACCACCGTAGTTTATGGCAAACTCAATCCCTTTTGCATCATTTCTAAGTTTATGGTATCTCTTCTTTATCTCCTTAATTGGAGTATCTCTTGGTATCTCAGGGTAAGACATATAGGCAGTTAGGCTATGAATCATTTTGTTATCCTATAAGCTTTTTATCTTATAGTTCTATGAGTACTGGTATTCTCCTCATAGTTCGGCATATATTTTCATCCTAAAAATATTTTAGGAGCTGAGAACTCGTGGACCATTATATTTATTCAGGTCTATGCTCTACAATACTTATAGCCCTATTCGCAATGCTATAAGTTATCTCGGTATTAAATATATCATGTTTTCTAGAAAGAAATATAGTAGAGTCTTTATAGAAGAAATCATATATACATTTTTTAATATTATCTGGAGTATTTATAATTACTTTCCAATAATCAGTAGTTTTACCTTGTATATGATATGTTCTATAATAGAAGTTTCTAAACCAACTCATTATTTGATTCATAAAAGGTTCTGAAATAAATACAAATTCTATAGTACAACTTCCAACATGACCATCTCCATCAAAGAACCCTCTTATAAAATGTCTCCATAAATCTTCAGGTATAGAGTCTTCTGGAATAAAAAATTCTTTATCTAAAGTTTTAAGAGGTTTAATATTATACTTATCATTTAGAACATCAAACATATGCTCAGATGTCCATTGTAAAGTATATTGAGGCTTTTTTCTTCTATTAAATGTATAGTTTTTTATTAGAAGAGAAGATTGGGGGCATATATTCTGATGTAAGGCTTCTATAGCTTCTTTATCATCTATAGTATTATTAAAGGCTATTCTTTTAGAATATTTATTACCTCGTTTTTCTAGCCTACAGCATCCATCAGCTACTAAAAACCCTAATAAGTAAGCTTTTAATTCAGAATCTATATTATCAAAAAAGGTATCATTTATTTTTAATCCCCTTCTATCAAATTTAATATTATAGAATTTAAAACAATCACTTACTCTTTGAGATGATAACCCAAATTCTTCTCCTATTTCTTTTTGGCTCTTACCCTCCTTCATTAACTTAAGGGCTTTTTCTAAATTAAACCTTTCTAAACATTCTACTTTATTCATTTTATTTGTATTTAAACATTAACTATGCAAATACACAAATAAAAATCATAATTACCAAATTTCTACCGATTTTTCTCAGTTTTTTACTATATGTTACCATATAGGGAGACATTCACTCTATCTCCACTACCATTAGTAAGATCTTCAATAATAGCTTTATCATCTGATATATCTGCTAATATATAAGTTTCTTGCACCCAAATCACTTAGGGTGGACTATCCATTCACCATATATAAATTATACAACTAATTATACTTAGGTGGGTGATTATAGTCTCTGCACCTTCCCTTAATAGGGCTTGGCTCAGGATTGGATTGCCTTCTCTTCCCCTGAATTTACACCATTTGCCTTTCTACTTTCATAGAAAGCGAGCCATCTTTCATATTTTCTCTTACAGAAAATATGGGCATTTTTATATAGTTGCTCTCCAATTCTAATTACATCTTCTACTCTATAGAGATTAACATACCATAAATCATGAATATAAGTTACTCTTGGGGAGTACCCATTCTTTACCAAGAATGTCTCTATCTGTTTAATAAATACAACAGACTTGCCACAGATATAAAATCTGAGAGTACTTCTACTGTTTGTAATGGCATATCCACCATCACCATCAAAGATTCCTCTAAGTATTGTGTAATTGATTGGAGTATAAAGTTTTGCTTCAAAACTTTTATTGTGAAAGTTACCTCTTTTTATGAGGTATTCATAAGCATCATTATTTGTTATAGATGCGCTCCACATATAAGAGCTATTCAGCTTTTGTAGAGTCTTGGTTACTTTAGATTTTGGAGAAGCCCAATTGAGAAATTCTTGAATTAAGTACCCATCTCTTTCATTAAGGGATAGTCTTATTCTGTGTCTATCATCAATATTCCCATCAGTTATAAGCAACCCAAGGAAATAATCTGAATATTCATCGTTCTTTCTGAAAGGATTATGTTTACACAACCTCTGTTGCTTATCATTTCCCTTTGGTATAATACCATTTCTAATGAGGACTCTTCTTATAGAGGTATTATAAGTACTTAACTCATCTGCTATCTGCTTTTGAGTTCTCCCCTCTCTATACATTCTCAGTATTTCTAACTCTTTTTCTGGATTAAATTTTCTCATAGCACTTTATTTTATGATGCAGATATAAGAAAATTAATCCATACTAACAACTATATAAGTGATTTATTTGCTAACCCGAATAATCAATACTTATCCATCTATTACCTTCCTCAGCAATAAAGCAAGCTCTAGTCTCGGCATCGGCCGGCATATTGAGCATATTAACATATTCTATTCCAGCAGCCTTGTCCTTACCACCAGAGCTTATCCTAGCTGTATCTGTACCCAAAGAATTAAAATTAGTATACAGCCTACCGGTCTTTTTGTCTATTTGCTCTAGTACATTTTCCCCATAGGTACTACATAGTTTCATCATCTCCTTATATCTAAGATAAAGTGGTATGAGACTACATTTACTCTTTTGTGGACCTAAGACTTTAGCATTAAGGCTATCTTTATCTTCCTTAGCATCCTTATCAACTTTTGAAGTATCTACACCATATTTCTTAAATATCGGAAGAACTTGTTTCTGGCTATTCCAATTAATAAACACTTTTGGGCTTGAATCAAATCCACTGAACAGATCCCCCTGTTTATTTACCTTAATATATTTGGAGTCTGGCTCATTATTAATGAGCCATTTATCCATTTCATTCTTTATGGCATTAAGAATATCCTTATCATGTGCTATCTTCCTCTTCCATCTTTCTATGTCCATTTTAACTCCACAATAGCACATGTAGGCAATAGGAAGTATAGCTTTATTCTCGTAATCTATTGCTCTTAAAAGGCCCTGTTTTGAGAGCTGCTGGAGCTGACATTCCCTTATCTTTTCAAGATATTTGACATCAGTTGCTGCATAATTGATTACCTCTCCCACAAGGCCCTTGTAGATAATCTGGCCTCTAATAGATTTATCTAATTCCACACCAAGATACATCTCTCCTAATTTTTTTAAGTTCATGAACATCACATACGATGATTTGGAACCTTTTTTCTTAGGGTTGGCTGGAACATAGTCATATCTAGGGTGCTGGATCTTATCCCATACATCAGGGCTCAATTTAACTGGATAGCCCAGCCACATCAATTTTTCAGCTAGAAACAGATCATAGATATTATATGGAACTATTCGATACTTGAATAACCATTGTAAATCAAATTTAGCATTATGGAACAAGAATAATCTATTAGATTCCAAGTAGTTTTTATATTTCCTTACATCTATAGTAGAGCAATCAATAACTACTTGAAAGTCATAGCATCCAAGTTGAAGAGAAAGAAGTGTATCTTTATGACAACTTAATCCACTAGTTTCAGTATCCACCCCTACTATATTCAGGGAATCTAATAAAGCTAAACTCTGTTCTACACTAACTATTCGGTATTCATTGTTCTCAAACAGTTCCTGTTTTGTTGTCACTAAATAAATCATCTTCAATAGTCTAATAGAATGTTACCACCCATCCATGCCCATCAATATAGGTTATGGACCTGACAGTTGCATCTGCTTCCCTGAGATAACAGCCTTCGACTATCATAGGTCCTCCACTAGGATCTATAAATTTCTTCATATCTTCCGTATATCCTGTATTTATGATGGATGAGGAGAATTTAACCAGATAGGTTTTAGACTCCCCTCCATTAGTTTTCCTCATTTTAATGAGTTCAGTAGAAGATCCTTCTCTACTTAATAGTGTTATACAATCTTTCATCTCACATATGCTATATAGTCCTTAAAATCAAGGACATATTTATATTTTTCAAAGAATCTGCTTCCTAATATACCATGTATCTGTACTCCTGATTCTTTCTTTACTATACTAAAGGCTTTATCCAAATCAGCTATACTGAATTCTTCTTCAAACTCTTGATTCTTTCGCCTTATTATCATTTTGCAAATTTTGCAGTTTACCTTGTTACCCTCAATACCAATTATATTAGATGTTTCCCCTGTTGATTCTGTTACTAAGGATGAAACAATACTTTCATTTAGATATGAAATATTGCTTCCAGTATCCAAGAGGAAATTTATCTTTTTATCGCCATTATAAAAAGTAATTACAGGAAGCTCTGCTAAATCCATAGCCTCTCTAAAAGATATTTCACTACTCTTCTTTCTTACCCCTGCTATAACACCAGAAGTAACAGCTGCTGCTATTATCAAAAAAATTACGCATAATGCTATCAATACCATATCTTATTCATTTAATTTTTACCTGTGCTACCGAATCCTCCTCTATTAATATTATCTAAATTATCGACTCCTATAAATTTAATTCCAGAACTGAGCAGCCACTTCAACTTTTGCCAGACGGTAGCTTTCTGACTAAGTTGAATTCTGAATTGACATATTCTATCCCATGGATGAATGGTTACACTATCTCTAAGTGCCAGTGCTGGATATTTCCATTCATCATTATTACCAGAATAGCTATGATCTATTACTCCAAATCCATTTGGATTTATAATTCCAAACTTGTTATAAGTAGAACTTCTGGATACTATAATAGCCTCAAATCCCTTAGGGAGTTTCATAGCAACTCCTAATCCAAGGAGTGTATAATCTCCTTCATTAAGACATACTATATTTTCTCCTCCATATCTTAAATCAACAAAATCACCTTTATCAATCAATTCAGGGAGACGTTGATGATTAAATAGTTTTATCTTGATTTTCAACTTCATATATCAAATTTAGTTTCTATCTTCATAATGAACACAATAAAAAGCCCCATTGCTGGGGCTAATTATTTCAAATTATATGTGTATCAGTAATAGGACCTATACAATCAAACTGCCCCTTCTTTTGATATAAGACTCTTGGTCCTCATCTGACATATTTTCAAATTCTCTATACTCATCATCAGTGAGCTTCAATTCATAGTGACCGGATCTTAAATGGC
>ERZ827492.80-NODE-80-length-101709-cov-10.858559_pt1 | contig 101709 bp, 73 predicted proteins | sample MGYA00519704_ERZ827492 | MGnify/ENA primary metagenome ERZ827492 (study PRJEB31778, sample SAMEA3449325) | human gut metagenome | biome: human gut; feature: human-associated habitat; material: faeces | place: United Kingdom | collected 2010/2012 ... | reverse complement strand
AGGCGCTCTTTGACCGCGCGGTCGAGTGCGTTGTGCAGCATCGTGTGGATGCCGCAGATCGCGTCCGGTCAGCTTTTTCAGCGGAATATCTCCGATGCGCGGTGTGATCTGCTTTTTATTGATTCTTGAAAAACGCTACCACAACAGCGCCGGGGCCCGCATGGGTTCCGATCACACTTCCTACGGTCGTATAGCGAATTTCTTTCAGTTTTCCCTCCCAGATGTGACGGCTGTCTTCGATATACTTTAGCAGCAGCGCGTCAGAAATTCCACTGTAGCCCAGCAGAACCGGCCTGCTGAAATCAATGCCGCCGGCCTTGTCGATCTCCTGAACGAGCAGATTGTTCCCCATTTTGGAGCCGCGTGCTTTTCCCAGCAGGTGAATCTCGCCGTCAATAACGGAAAGCACGGGCTTGATATTCAGTACCCCTCCGGCGAATGCGGCTGTCTTTGAAATGCGGCCGCCCCGCTTGAGGTATTCGAGGGTATCTACCAGCGCCACAACAACGATTTTTTTCTTCTCTTCCTCCAGTGCCTGCGCAGTTTCCTCTGCGGTCATTCCTGCATCCAAGAGGCGGAACGCAAGCTCCACCAGAATCCCTGTTCCCATCGCTGCGCTGGTACCATCTACAACATAAATGTTTTCATAATCCGCCGCCGCGATCATGGCGCTTTGATATGTGCCGGAAAATTTGGATGCAAGGGTAATAACAACGGCTGATTCGCCCGCCTGCCTTGCCTTTTCAAATTCCTTTATAAAGGCGTCCGGCGTTGCCTGACTGGTGGTGGGCAGCACATCACTTTCGATGAGCTTTTCATAAAATGTTTTGTTGTCGATGGTCACGCCATCAATGTATTCCTCCTGCCCGAAATGAACGGTGAGGGGTACCGTAGATACCCGTGCTTTGATCTCAGGAACTAAGTCCGCAGTGGAATCAACAATAATCCTTGTTTTCAATTTCGTCAATCTCCTATTCTTCGCTATTTTGAGCGATGGCCTCAAGACTTATGCTGATGGCAGAAAGGCTGCGGTAAAATGTCGCTCGTTCGTCCTCCGTAAGGGTACGGCTGACCGTATCAAGGACGGCGCTGATTTTCTCCGCAATCCGTTTGCCGGCCTCCTGACCTTTTTCAGTCAAGCGCAAAGGGCTTCTGTACCGTTTGGCCCGTTCAGAATTCCGGACGATAAATCCGTTACTTTCAAGATGCTCCAACGCACGGGAAATGGTCGCCTTGTCCTCCTCGCAGTGCTCGCACAGCTCCGCCGCAGTCACGCCATCCAGAGAATATATGTAGTACAGACAGGACACATGGGCACTTCGCAGATGATAGGCGGCCATCTCCTGATTTTTTATCCTCCGTATGTCGCGGCTGATCCGGTTGATCAAAACCGTAAACGTCTCAAATCGCTGCATGGCTGCGCTCCTCTCTCACGAATGCTTTTGTTGAAATCTCAACTTTCGGACTATACCACATGGATGTTGAAATGTCAACAGCAAAGTTCCGCACAGCCATTACTCTTTGATTATAGCATTCCACGCCGTGAGGCGGTCCCGTCGCGGGTCTTCTGTTATTTTATCGGGTGGAGGGTATGGTCATCAAGAACACTACAAAGCCCTCACCGGAGCAGTTCCGGCGAGGCTCTGCTTTTGACCACATAAAATGCCACAGACAGGTGTGGAACACATGGGGGAACGCGGGTCACAAGATGTTAGGAAAGGAATTAGAATTGAGAGGAAACCGCTAAAAACGGCTAAAAAGTGCAGGAAAAATATTGCGGTAGTTCTTTGTTTACTGCGGCGCAGTTTTTGCGCCGGTTAGCTTCTATCTCCCTCCTTGACTTCTTTGCAGTCTGCTTTATAATGGTATTATGTAAATTGCTTTTCGACTGGGTTTGCAAAAAATCCGAAAAGCAACCAATACTTGCGCAAAAGCAGCCGATTTTTTGTTTACAAAAATCGCGGTAACCCATAAAATCAGGAGGGAGAAAAGCATGACACTTGGTGAAAAAGCTGCCGCAAAGCTGATCGTTTCCCGGCAGATCGGCCAGGATTTATGATGAGCGGTGGCGACATTGCCGGGCTGCTGATCCGGCAGGCCCGGCTCGGGCGGGACTGGAGTCAGGCGGGGCTGTGCCGGGGTATTTGCGCGCCCTCGTATCTATCCAAGATCGAACAGGGCAAGGCAGCGCCTTCTCCGGAGGTGACGGAGCTTCTGCTGCGCCGGTTGGGCCTCGACTGGACTTCGGAGCCCGAGAGCCTGGAGCCCTGCTGGAAGGCCCTGCTCTCCGGCAGCCCAGACTTTGTCTCCTGCTATGAGCGGCTGGTGCAGCCCCGGCAGGAGAGTCTTGCCTGCGGTCCGCTGGCGGCGGACGCCCTGCTGCTGGCGGCCTTTTATGAAGATGAACTGCGTCCTCTGCCGGAGGAATGGGAACCATTTCTCTCCACCCGGCAGTTGGCTCTGCAGCGCGCTCTGCAGGGCCGATGGGAGGAGGCGGTGCGGCTGGAACCGCTGCCGCTTCTGGTCACACTCCGCGGAAAGGCCCTCTACGTCAAGGGTGATTACACCGTCGCCATTGAGGTGCTGCGGGACGCCTGCCGCTCGGCGGCAGACGCCGGGTATCCCCACCTGATGCTGTCCTGCCGTCTGTGGATGGGCAACTGCTACTCGGATCTGGGCCGCATGGAGGAAATGCTGGCCCACTTCGCCGTGGCGGAGCGTCTGGCGGAGGCCTTGGGTGACACCGACAGTCTGGGTTCGCTCCGTTATAACATCGCCGCCACCCAACTGGAACTGGGCCAACCAGAAAAGGCACTGCCCTATTTTTCCACCCTCCCGCACCCCAGCCTTCTGGACCTGCACAAGCTTGCCATCTGCCGCGAGCAGCTGGGGCATCGGGAGCAGGCGCTGACAGCCGTTCAACAGGCAGAGCTCCTGTCCTCTGGTGAGATAGAGCGGCAGATGCTGGCGCTGGTGCGCTATCGGCTGGAGCACCCGGACTATCTCCACGACAGCACCTATGGTACTCAGCTTCTGGACTGCTTCCAGCGCCTGCGGGACACCTACCCCATGGGCTTCACCCGGTTTCACCTGCCGTGGGTGCTGGCGTGGTACAAAGCCAACCGTCAGTACCGTCAGGCGTGCCGCCTGCTGGAGGAGTTTCCTGCAAAATAGCAGTTTCGTGCATCTAAGCGGGTCGTCACGGGAATATTTTTCCCATGATGACCCGCTTTTCTTTTGTAAGCAGCTATGCGATAATCATAGCAGTGAGGTGAATGCCATGAAACGAACACTCTGGACGCGGGACTTTACCCGTATCACCGCCGCGACGGCACTTGGTGCTGCCGGCGGCATCATCAGTCAGTTTGCCCTGTCCTTTCTGGTCTTTGACGAGACGGGCAGCACACTGGCCGCAGCACTGTCGGTGGCCATTCAGCTGATTCCCATGGTGCTGCTGCCGCTGATCATCGCCCCCATGATGGACCGCCTGCCGCGCAAACCGTTTCTGGTATGGGGCGATCTGCTCAACGGCGTATGCTACGCCGGAGCGGGGCTGTTTTTGCTGCACAACGCCTTCTCCTACACCGCCTATCTGGCCTTTTCTCTGCTGGTGTCGTGTCTCGGCGCTTTTGACGAGCTGGCCTACAACAGCTTTTACCCTCTGTTGCTGCCGGAGGGGCAGGAGGAACGGGCCTACACCGTCTCCGCCATGCTTTACCCCATTTTGAAGGTCCTGATGATGCCATTGGCGGCGCTGCTGTATGATACGCTGGGCGTGGGGCGGCTGCTGCTGATCCAGGCTGTACTGTCGGTGCTGGCCGCCCTCATCGAAAACCGTATCCGGGTGCAGGAGAACCGCCGGGACCGGGGGCCGCTGCTGTCTCTGAAAACCTGGTGGCGGGATGTGCGGGAGGCCGCCGATTATCTGCGGCAGGAACGCGGCCTGCACGGCCTCTACGTGTATATGGCCGTCACCAACGGTATGGCTATGGGCTACGCTCCCCTGCTCATTGCTTTCTTCCGCACAGCGCAGGGGTTCACCACCGCCATGTATTCCTTTTTCTCTGTGGCGGAGTTCACCGGGCGTACCATCGGCGGAGCTGTCCGCTACCGCTTTTCCCTGCCGGAGCGAAAGCGGTTCGGCTTCCTGTTCGGGGTATATCAGACCTATGAGCTGATGGACGCTTGTCTTCTGTGGCTGCCGTACCCCTTGATGCTGGTGAACCGGGCTCTCTGCGGCTTTCTGGGAATCCAGAGCGCCACCATCCGTCAGGCGGCCGTGCAGCGCTACATCCCCGACCGGCTGCGGGCCCGGCTCAACGCCTATGAATCCTTGCTCTGCACGGCGGCGGGCGCGGTGCTGTCGCTGGCCATCGGCGCGCTGGGGGAGGTCCTGGACTACCGGCTCTGCATGACCATCTGCGGTCTGACCTCCATGCTCGTGTGCTGGCTGACGGTGTTCCTGCGGCGGCATCAAGTGCAGCAGGTGCTGGCCGCCCGCCCCCATGCAGCTCAAAGCGGTGAAGCGCAATAGCGATTTGTTTCTATGCACGTTTTCGCTCTCTCAGCGCCCCCTCACAAAGCCCCAAACTGCCCGCACGGCGGGCAAATGGGATCGCAGACTGGAAAACATCCCGTTTTTCCGTCTTTTGGGCGGCTGCGGACGCTGTAAACGTCTTTGCGGCCTCTGAAATGGGAATAGAAAAACGAGGCTATCTGCGGTGTGACCTCGTTTTTGTGCATATGGCTGCCGTGATTGGCCGCTGCGGGTATTTGATCTTCAGTTGTCTTCGGATACGCCCGTGCTTTTTGAGCAGCGCCGTGTTTTCCTGTTCAAGCCGCGCGATCCGGGCTCGCATTGTATCCATGGCCCGCTCCTTCTCTGACAGTGTCAGGCGTTTGCTTTTTGCAGATAAAACTCGCTTTCCGCCACGCGGATAACGAAATCATATTCCAGGCGTGCCGCCTTGGACGGGGTGATGTTGTAGCGCTTGAAGACCTTACGCAGATAGGCAAAATAATCCCTGTCCTCCCGGCTCAGCGGCGAAACCCAGCCGCTGGCGGCTCCGACTTCTTCCGCACGCAGTAATTCAAATCGATCCATAATCATCCCTCCTGTATTCAGAAGTGAGCGCTTCTGCGGCATCTTCTCAGAGAACGAGCCGAAACGGATCATAGGCTCCGACCTGCCTCGCGCCAAACTCGCGCATAGAGACTTAGCATCGTATCACCCGTTTTCATATACTTTCATTTCTAGTACAGCACACTCTTTGCGCTTACGGAAGAAGAAACGTCTAAAAACTGTTAGCTCGTCCGCAGCATCCATCGCCCCTTCGCATTGGTTTTGTGATTCCTGAGCAGCAGGATCGTTGGCGTACCGCTCGGCTGCCCTCTTCCTCCTTGACTTCTTGTTTGTGTGCTTTATAATGGTATTATGTATATTAAGGAGATAAAACGCTATGAATGATTATAAGTTTTCGACTCTGGAATATAAGCGGCCGGATCTGGAGGCGCGGCGGGAGAAGCTTGCCGGGTGGAAGGATGCGGTCGAGCATGCGCAGAGCTATGGCGCGCTGCGCGCGCTGATGCTTGAGATCGACCGGGAGACGTGCGAGCTGGCTACGCAGTATTCCATTGCGCACATCCGGCACACGCTCGACACGCGCGACGAATTTTATGAGGCGGAGATCGCCTATCTGCAGAACACGCTGCCCACGCTCAGCGGCGCGGAGGTCGCGCTCAGCGAGGCCATCGCCGCCAGCCCCTACCGGGCGGACATCGAGCAGGAATACGGCAAGCAGTATTTCGTCGCCATGGATCTGCAGAAGAAGCTGTACTGCGAGGAAAACATCCCGCTTCGCCAGCAGGAGAGCCGTCTGACCAACGAGTATCAGAAGATCATGGCCACGGCCGAGATCCCGTTTGACGGCAAGACGCTGAACCTCTACGGTCTGCAGAAATACTTTGAGCATCCCGACCGCGCGGTGCGCGCCGCCGCCGTCAAGGCGTACTCCAACTTCTACGAGAGCAACGAGCCGCGGCTGGAGGAGATCTGGGACGAGCTGATCCGGATCCGCAACCAGATGGGCAAGAATCTCGGCTACGAGAACTATATCCCCGTCGGCTATCTCGAGCAGGGGCGCACGGACTACGGTGAGAAGGAGGTCGCGTCCTTCCGCGAGCAGGTGCGCACCGTCCTCGTGCCGCTGTGCCAAAAGCTCTATGACGCGCAGGCCAGGCGCCTCGGCATCGACCACGTCATGTGCTACGATGAAAAGATGGTCTTCCCGGACGGCAATGCCGAGCCCGCGGGCGACGACGCATTCATGGTCAAGACCGCGCAGAAGATGTATCACGAGATCAGCCCGGAGACCGGCGAATTCATCGACTTCATGATCGACCACGAGCTGATGGATCTGCAGAACAAGCCCGGCAAGGCCTCCACAGGCTACATGACGAGCCTGCCGAGTCTGAAGGCGCCCTTCGTGTTCTCCTGCTTCAACCACACGATCTTTGATATGCAGGTGCTCACGCACGAGCTGGGCCACGCCTTCGCGGGCTATATGGCCATGCGCAGCCAGCCCATCTCGGACTATTACAGCGAATCGACCGACATCGCGGAGATCCACTCCATGTCCATGGAGCAGTTCGCCTACCCCTACGCCGAGTGGTTCTTCGGCGATCAGGCGGACAAGTTCCGCTTCGCGCATCTGCAGGAGGCGCTGACCTTCGTGCCCTTCGGCGTGGCCGTGGACGAGTTCCAGCACATCTGCTACGCCCATCCCGAACTGACGCCGAAGGAACGGACGTATCAGTGGCACCTGCTGGAGGAGAAGTACATGCCGTGGCGGCGCTATGAGAACGACGCGTTCTTTGCGCGCGGCGGCTACTGGTATCACAAGCTGCACATCTACCTCTATCCGTTCTACTACATCAACTACACGCTCACGACGATGGGCGCGATGGAGTTCAAGAAGAAGTACGCCGAGGACCGGGACGCGGCCTGGCAGGACTATCTCAACCTCTGCAAGACCGGCGGCAGCCGCAGCTATCTCGAGACACTGCGCTACGCGAACCTGTCCAACCCCTTCACCCCCGGCTCCGTCGAGCGCGCCTGCGGGTACGCGGCAGAGATCTTGCTCGGGCAGATCGAAAGGCAGGAGCAGAAGGGATAAGTCGTACTTCTCCCGGACAGGAAACGTAAAATTCACTCTATAAATATTCAACCAGCGGCGGAGAGGATGACTCTCCGCCGCTGGTTTGTTTTGAATGTGGGGCGCACGCTGCTGGCTTCCCCGGTCAGATCGTTGCTGCGCTTGCGATCTGATCGTCGATCGGTACGCTTTGCACTGCGTCCAGATACTCTTCTTTGGTGATCATCATGTGGAGAACACCGTTTTTGACACCCAATTTCTGAAAGCCTGCTTTGCGATGGGTCTGCCAGGCGGCGATCTCGTTCCGGGCGACTTCGAAGTCGTTATGGATCCTGGAGATCCCGCAGACACGGAACGCGTGGTCCAGCATCAGCTTCAGCGCGGGAACGGCGTAACCCTTCCCCCGGAAGGGGGCATAGATCACGATGCCCATATCCCACCAATCCTTTTCGGGTGTATAATGAAAATTTACATCACCGATCCATGCGCCGTCGGAGCTGCGTTTGATATAAGCATAGAAACGCTCCGGCTCCTTTCCGATCCATTGATCGTACCAAGCGGCAAGAGCCTCGTCCGGATTGTTCACTCCTTGTTTTTCGTCCTGGCCTGTTTGGCCTGCCGTCATTGGGCGCGGGGCCGATGCGGGCTTTCCGTCTGCCAGCCCCGGCAGAAGGACAGGGCGGTATCGATGCTGCCGATGCGGTAGCCGGCGGCGGCGTGGATAATGTGGCGGGGGCGGTCGCAGAGGAGCAGGAGCGGAAGGCTGTCGGGGTCGACGTAGGCGCTTCGCGCTGCAGGTTCGGCAGAGTCGGCGGTCAGCCAGACCTCCGCCTCCGGGAAGGCGGCGAGCACGGCGCGCAGCTTTTCGTTCTGCAGCATCTGCCTTGTGCGCAGGAGCAGCACCAGCCGCAGGGCGCGGATGCGGCTGCGGCTCGCCAGCAGCTCGTTCAGAAGATGCTCCGTCGGTTCGCTGCCCGCGTCCAGCCAGAGAAGCAGCGACGGGCTCTTCGTCAGCTCCGCGGCGGACGCCCTGCGTCCGTCAGGCGCTTCGGCCTGAAAATCGGCCAGCGTGAAATCCACGGCCAGCTCGGAAAACGCGACGGGCTGCCTCTGCAGGCGGACAGGGGCCATCTGCCCCGCGTCCAGTCGAAGCTCGAGGCGCGACATGCGCAGGTCGCCGCTTGGCAGACGGCTGCTCGTTAAAATGCGGTAGACGCCCGGGCAGAGCGGGACCGTCAGGCAGTCGCCCTGCCACGCAAGCCCGGACAGCTCCAGCGGCTGCCAGCCATCGGGCGCGAGTACGGACAGGCCAAAATCCGCGTCCGTCTGCCACGTCTCGCCGGGCTGTTTTTCCAGGCGCAGCGCCGCGCTGACCGTCCGTCCCTCCTCTGGAGAAAGATAGCTTTCGCCGGAACGATATTCCGCCGCGCCACTGTGCGGGTCCAGCCGCGCCGCCACGCCAAGCGCCCGGCAGGCCGCGATGAACAGCAGCCGCTGCGCGCGCAGATCTGCGCAGCGCAGGCGCACCGCGCCGGCAGGCAGCGTTATCAGCTGCCGGTATTCGGCCTCCGGCACGTACCGGATATTTTCCCGGATCCACTGCCAGAGCTGTGTCGGTTCTCTGCGGAATTCCTGTTTCTGCGCCTGCGAAAACGCGTTCAGCAGCGCCGCGCGGCAGCGGGCCAGCGGCTCTGTGCCAATGCGCGGGCAGAGGATCTCGCGCAGTGCGCGCACGTCCTGCGGCAGATCGTCCGCGGCAAGCGCCAGTGCTTCGCGCAGCACCTCTGGGCAGACGTCGCGCAGGTCTTTTTCGGAGAGCGTCTGCAAAAGCGCAAGCTTCTGCGCCGGGCCAAACGCGGGCTCCGCCAGAAACTCTGCCAGCGCATCAAAATTCCCGCAGGCCGCACGCAAAATGGCTTCGACCTCCGGGCCATAGCCAAATTCCGCGCACAGCGCCTGCACGCGGGCCGGGTCATACGCCGCTTCCATCCGGAGGCGGCGTTTTTCATTCGCTGATGCCAGCTGCTCTGCGGCGCGCGCTTTTTCTGCCGGGTCGAGCGGCTTCCGCGCGGGCAGCTGCGCCTTCGGCGCGTGGATCGTGAACGCTTCCCAGCGGCCGGACGGCGCTTCTGGCTGCGCGAGCGTCAGCTCGAGCGTCTGCTGCGCGGCCGGGCAGAGCGCTTCGCAGGACCATCCGCTCTTCCGCGCCTGCAGGGCGAGATCGCCATAGCCGCAGACAAGCTGCGCCGCGCCGCGGCTGTCCGTCCGGATCACTGCCGCGGGAAATATCTGCGACGCGTTGACGATGCCGAACGTCACCTCTGCCCCGGCAGCCGGACTGCCGTCCGGCTCGCGCACAAGCACGCGCAGCGACCGCACGGGCGCGTAGCGCGCCGTCTGGTTCAAAAACGTCACCGCACCGTCTTCGGAGATGACTGCGTCGTCCGGCGCGGGTCTGCCGAACAGGCGGCTGTGCACCAGAATCGCGCGGCTGGCCGCACCGCTGAACCAGCCGCGGTCCAGCTCCGGCTCTGGCTCGCAGGCGCCGAGATAGTGCCACGCGCCATCGCAGAAGGCCTCGACCCAGGCGTGGTTGTCGTCGCAGTGCGCCCAGCGGGGCGTGTACACCTGCCGCGCCGGGATCCCGGCTGCGCGCAGGGCGTTGACTGCGAACGCCGATTCCTCGCCGCAGCGCCCGAAGCCGGAGCGCTGCGCGCCCAGCGCGCTGATGGTCCGCGCGTCGGTCGCGCGGTAGCAGACCTGCTCCGCATTCCAGAGGTTGATAGCAAGGATGGCCTCACGCGCGGAACGACCGCGGATGCGTTCTTCCAGCTGCGCGTAGAAAGCGCCCCGGCAGTCGCAGAGCTCCTCCTCGTTCACGCGCGGGTGGAGCACGTAATTGAGAAACAGCTGCTCAGGAAGCGCCCGGACTTCCGGAGACTGCTCCCGCAAAAACAGCGCGTGCGCCGCACAGGCGCTGAAGAGAGAAAAATCATAATTTGCCCAGTCGCTGAGGGGGCTGGCCGCGTAGCACCAGCTTGTCAGAAGCGACTGATCCGGCGGGAGCGCGGCGAGCTTCCGTTCGAGCGCCTCCTGTGCCTCGCGGCCCGCCGCCGCGTATCGCTGCGCCAGGCGGGTCTGCATCCACTGCAGCTCTGCGTCTGACAGTCTCATGCGCCCGCCCCTGCAAAGCTGTGGACGATCTCGGCGCAGGCGCGGAATTCGTCCTCGTCGGTCTGCCAGATCTCGTACTCGGACAAGGACGGCAGGCCCATCGCCACGGTCTGCTTGCGGTAGCGCATGCCGCTGTCGAGCGCGCCTTTGCGCCCGGTCGTGTGGAAGACGGTGATACCCGCGCGGTCGTGGATCTCCTGGATATTCCACCGCTTGACCCCGCAGCCCGCCATGATATCGATCCGCCCGGCCGCTGCTTCCTGAAGCTGGCGCAGAAGCTCCACGCCGGTCAGCGCGTCCTTCTGCTGCCCGGATGTGAGGATCGTTCTGCAGCCGAGCCGGACGGCGTCCTCCAGCGTCCGGATGGGGTCACGCGTCATGTCGAACGCACGGTGGAGCGTCACGTCCAGCCCGCCCGCGCAGTCCATCATCCGGCGCATGCTTTCCAAATCCAGATCGCCGTCCGGCGTCAGCGCACCGATCACGACGCCGTTCGCACCGAGGTCCCGGTACATCCGGATCTCCTCGCACATCTGCTCCAGTTCTTCCTTGCTGTAAAGAAAATCGCCGAAGCGCGGGCGGATCAGGACGTTGGTCTTGACCGGAATGTCGCGCTGCACCTGCCGGAACAGCGCGGTCGACGGCGTCGTCCCGCCGATGACGAGATGCGCGCACAGCTCCAGCCGGTCCGCGCCGCCAAGCCACGCCGCCCGGCAGGAGGCGTAAGAGTCTGCACAAGCTTCGATCAGGGGTGTATGCATGCCGTTTCCTCCTTTGTTTCAAAAAGCACCTGGGAAAGATGATAGAGCGTACTGACGGCAGTCCCGGTCGCGCCGGGAACCTGATGCTGCCAGACGATGCCGGTATTGTCGGCCGTCCCGGCGATGTCCAGATGCAGCCAGGGCCGTTTGGCCGTGAATTTTTTCAGGAACAGCCCGGCCGTGATCGCGCCGCAGCCGTCCTTGCTGGTGTTGCGGACATCCGCATAGTCGCTCTCAATGAGTTTTTCATATTCCGCATCGTCCGGCATGCGCCAGAATTTTTCGCCGGAGCGCGCAGCCGCGCGCGTAAGGCAGTCGTAAAAGCCGTCGTCGCTGGCCATCACGCCGGTCGTCACAAAGCCGAGCATCGACCAGATCGCGCCGGTCAGCGTTGCGATGTCCACCAGATGCGTGCAGCCCTCCTTCTCCGCGGCCCACGCGAGGGCATCGGCCAGGATCAGCCGCCCCTCGGCATCGGCGTTCAGGATCTCGATCGTCTGGCCGGAGAAGCTGGTGATGACGTCGCCGGGCAGCATGCTCGCGTCTGAAATGCGGTTTTCGCAGATCGGGACGACCGCCGTCACGTTGACGGCCGCACCGTTCGCCGCCAGCGCGCGCACCGCGGCGGCGGCCGCGGCGCCGCCCGCCATATCGCCCTTGATCCCGGCCATGGACGCGGCCGGTTTCAGGCTGTAGCCGCCGGAGTCGACCGTCACGCCCTTGCCGACCAGCCCGAGTCTCCGGCTGTTCTCCGGCGCGCCGGTATAGCGCAGGACGGCCATCCTCGGCGCGTGGGCGCTGCTGTCGCCGACGGTCAGAAGCGCGCGCAGGCCCAGCTGCTCCAGCGCGGACCGGTCATAGATCTCCGCTTCGACCGGCAGGCCGGCGGCCATCTCCTGCAGCTGCTGCGCAAGCGCCTCCGGCCGGAGCAGGTTTGACGGCCGGTTGACCAAATTGCGCGTCTGCAGGATCGACCGCGCGAGCTCCCGCGCTTTATTCAGCTGCGTTTCGTCCGCGCCGGAAAAGCTGCATGCCAGCTCCGGCTCCCAGCGGCCGCTCAGCGCGAATTTTTTCTGATACGCGCCGCCATATACGCCCTCGAGCGCCGCAAAAAGGCCGTTCTGGCCAAGCTCCGCCACGGGGCCAGGATCAAAGGCACAGGCCGTGCATTCCAGCTCCAGTGCCGTCTTGGCCGCCTTGCCGTAGAGCTCCTTGCAGGAAAGGATATCCCGCCGGCCGCCCCGGCCGACGCGGATGGTATAGCCGCCGTCCGCGCGGGGGAAATATCTTGTTTTCAGATAGGCGTCGTCCGTAAAGACGACATTTGCCTGTACTTGCGTTTCCATCATCCAAAGGTCCCTTCTCCGGCGCTGCCGGGCTTGATTTGATTTTATTGATATTCGATCTCCAGCACGGTATCGATCGTGTCGGGCAGCGGATAGGTGTACTGCGGGACCGTCCCGAACGAGACAAAGGCGAGATTTTCATACGCGCTCGTGACCCAGCTCTCGCCGCGCACCACCTCGCCGCCGTCAGCGAGACGGCGCACCGCGCCGATGTGTGCCGGCACAAGCCCGGTCAGCGGCAGCGGGCCGAGCGGCGCTTCGAGCACATGCGCGTAGAGCTTCCCCGCGCGCCTGGTGTACCAGCCCCAGTCCGGCTTTGGAAGCTCCGCGCTGCCGCAGCCGTAGATGCTCTCGCCGTTCAGCGCCATCCACGCGCCGATCTCGTCAAGCAGGCGGCAGCTTTGCGCGGGGAAACGTCCGGTCGCGTCCGGGCCGACGTTCAGGATCAGATTGCCGCCCTTGCTGACGCACTCGACGAGCTTGCGGATGAGCATGGACGCGGGCTTGTAATTCGTGTCATAGGGCACATAGCCCCAGTTGTTGTTCATCGTCGCGCACAGCTCCCACGGCACGCGCTCGCCGCAGACATTGCGGATGCCCTCCGGCGGCAGAAGCTGCTCGGGGCTGACGAAATCGCCGCTGTAATAAGCCGGGTGCTCCGTGACGAGGCTTCCGAAGCCCTCGCCGCTGGCCTCGAGCCGGTTGTCCACGATGACGTCCGGCTGGTGGCTGCGCACCATCTGCATGAGCCTGGTCGCCTTCCACGCCTCGCCGCGCAGCTCGCCATAGGCAAAATCGAACCACAGGATGTCGATCTTTCCGTAATTTGTGACCAGCTCCTCGACCTGCCCGTGCATGTAGGCAAGATAGCGGTCAAAGTCGATCTGTTCCTCCCGATAGGCAGGGTTGCCGCGCATCGGGTGGTTCGGGTCGTTGTATTTGGGGAAATCCGGGTGGTGCCAGTCGATCAGGGAATAATACAGGCCCACGCGCAGCCCCTCGGCGCGCACCGCGTCCACAAACTCCCGCACGAGATCGCGGCCGCAGGGCGCGTTCGTGCTCTTGTAGTCTGTCAGCTTGGAATCGAACAGGCAGAAGCCGTCGTGATGCTTCGCCGTCAGCACGACATACTGCATCCCGGCGCGTTTAGCCCGCCTCGCCCAATCTCTGGGGTCATAAGCCTTCGCGGTAAATTCCTGCATGTAACGCTCGTATTCCTTCGCAGGCATCCGCGCGCCGCTCATGTACCATTCGCCGCGCCCGGGGATCGCGTAGAGCCCCCAGTGCAGGAACATCCCGAACCGCGCCTCCTGAAACCACTGTACCCGCTTTTCTCTTTCCGTCATCGCACTTCCCTTTCCCGCCCCCTCAGGCGCGTGCCTTTTCTGTTATCATACCAGCAGCACTGTATAAAAAGCAAGTGGGGGGGTGGGCTTGATCAAAATCAAGGCGCCCCTTGTTTCCAAGGGGCGCCTTTGGGGATCATTTCACGATATTTTCTACGAACCGGTGGAGGATCGCAGCGACCTGTGCACGGGTGGCACTGCCCTTGGGCAGGAGCCGGCCGTCCGTGCCCTTGACCAGGCCCTCGGCCACCGCCCAGCTAAGCGGCGTCTTCGCATAGGTAGAAACACTTGCAGCGTCAGAGAAGCCGGTGAGGCTCGCGCTCGCAGAGATGTGATAGCGCTTATACTGTGCATAGCGGTACAAAATCGCAGCCATCTGCTCCCGGGTGACATTCGCGTTCGGGCTGAATGTCAAGTTACCGGTGCCGTTGACGATGTCGTTGTCTGCGGCCCATGTTACAGCATCTTCATAGTAGCTGTTCCGGGTCACATCCACGAAGCCGCTGCGGCCGTTCACGGCGGGCTCGCCCTCCAGACGGTACAGGACCGTCACAAGCATTGCGCGGGTCATGCTGGCGTTCGGGCTGAAGGTCACAGCCGAGGTGCCGGAGAAGATGCCCTCGCTGTAAACAAACGCAACATCCTCATAGAACCAATCGCTGGTCCGCACATCCGTAAACGGAAGCTTGCTGTCGGAGAAGGTAACGTCGATGCGGGAATAGATCTGCAGGCTGCGGTAGGTGTAAGTTCCGACTGCGCCGACAGACTTGCCGTTGACCTTGACGTCGCGGACCGAAACGCCTGCGGACGGAGTGAACGTAAAGGTCACGTTCGTGCCAAGATCACTAGTCGTGAGTGTCGGCTTTACCTTGCCGCTGCCGCTCGTTCTGACGATATCGCCAATGTGGCGGCGGACATACTCGGCCGGAGAAATATCCTCAGCGCGCAGCCATGTTGCGCGGGTCTCCTCGGTGGAGTAGTCGTCAATATAGTGGAAGACGACACTGTCGCCATTTTTCAGTGTCTGGCTGCTGTAGGCGACGCCAGGGTGTTTACCATTGACGGTGTACATCCAGCCGGAGTTCCTGCCGTTATCAAACTCAGCCAGCCAATAACCGCCATAGATCTGCGGCGCTCGGATCTCAGAGACGTAGTCCGCGCGCGTATTTTTGCTCGAGAGTCCTGCGTCCTTAAGCGCGGTATCGAACAGATCTGCAACGGTGCTTCCCGTCTCAAGCGAGTAGGAGGTGGTCTCGATCCAGTTGACATATCCAAGATGCGTACCGGTCTCGGATTCCGGGAAATCGCCAATCAGGCGGAAGGTCACAGAGATGGTATCGCCTGCCGCATAGGCATCCATGCTGCGCTTGGCTGCGGCCAGCGCACGGTCGGCAGCCTCCTGATACTCCGCAGCGCGGATCGCGGTCTTGCCATTCGTATAGGCCTCTGTGATCTGCTTCCACTGCGCTGCGGTATAATTCTGCCGCTTGAACTTCGCGTAATACGCGTCCAGTTCCTCAATGCAGGCCGCCTGATAGCGCGCGAGAAGCTGATCGAACTGTGCCTTCTTCGTCAGGTAGTCGTTATAATTTGTAACGCTGTTCTTCTCATCCGGGCTAAGATTTCTATAGGCAGACGCGATCGCTTGCAGCTTGAGGTAAGTTGCGTACTTGCAGTCGGTCACCGCGCCAAGTTCATCGATCAGCGCGATCACATCGTCGGCCGCAGAGGAAGCGGGCAGCAGGTTCTCCGCATCGCGCATATCATACAGCGCACGCATACCGGATGCACGGTTCTTGAACCGCCAGTAGGCAACGAGCGCATACGCGGCCTGCTCGGTCGACATTTCATTGTCGGCAGTCGTATCGTCGGAACGGTCGTGCACGAAGCTGCCGTTTGCCTCCGCGTAACGAAGCAGGTTCTTCATGACGTTCGCACCGGACTTGGTGAAGCGTTCGTCGGTCATGCAATCGATGCCGAGCGCACTCAGCGCAACAATAACCTGCGCATCAGCCTCCGCAGAGCCGAAGCCTGTGCTGGTCTGCACGCTGGACAGCCATGTCAGCGCTTTGTCGGTCGCGGCCCTGACCGCGGCATTGCTCTGGTATCTCGCCAGCGCCTGCAGGACCATCGCGGTCGCGTCGACGCTGTTGTTCGAATTGTCGCTCCGGTCACTCCACGCGCCAGTTTCGCGCTGGATGGACAGCAGATGGTCGACGATCGCATCGCGGATCTCCGTGTTGCTCGACGCATAGGGTCTGGAGTCGAGCGCGATCAGATTGAATGCGGAAACGGTGCTGATACCAGCAGCTGCATAGTAGTTGCCGTCAGCTTTCTTTTCGAGCAGCTTTGCGGTCAGATCGTACGTCGTTCCGTGCAGTTTCAGGTTCGACGCATCCTGTCCGAGCGCCGTGAAGGCCAGCACAACGCGGGTGTACGTGCCGCGCTTACTGAACGAGCCGTGTTCCTCGAGATAATCGGCAATGTTGCTGGCGTAGAGGCTGTACCACGCGGGTGCGGACTTTTTGCCGCGTGCCTCAGCCAGAACGGCCCATTCGCCATAGGTCGAGCCGAGATCGGGATCTTCGACCGCAGACAGGATATAGGCGAGTGTCTTGTTCATCTGCGCCAGATAATCCGTATCATCCTGCGCATCCTTGAGAGCTGCGAGCGCAGCTTCGGCAGCAGTCAGCTTCTTGTAGTTGCTCACAAGGGCCTGCTGCGGGTCGGTCAGTTTGTCGTAAGCGTCGCGCGCGGCGGTGATCTTGCTTTCGCTCTCCAGCGTGACCGGGGTCGGGATGTCGTCGATCAGAGCGATCACCGCATCGGCGGCGGCCTTGTCGGTATCGACGCTCGTCCCGAGGACGGTGAGCTCCAGTTCCATCGCCTGCGGCGCAAAATCTTTCCACTTCTCAGCTTCCGTCGTATTACCGGCTTCCGTAAACTGCGTCCAATACCGGGTGAATCGTTCGCTTTCCAGACTGCAATCGACTTTGACCTTCGTCGTCTGTTCCGGACGGTTCACATGCAGACTCTCATGCGTGATGACAGCCTCGTTGCTGGAGCGGAATGTTCTCCATCCACCGCTATAGGAAGCCATCGGATCGTATCCCGGAATATCACCCGGGACAAGGCCCATGCCGGTCACTTCCTTGACGTCATAAACCCAGACCAGTTCATTGTTTTCGTCCAGGTAGACCTCCTGGAACGAGTGCAGGTCCTTCGTGATAGCGTCAGGCGAGGTATTTTCACCCTTCATGCCGTCAAAAAGTGCAGCTCTGACCTTCTGGATCAACAGTTTTTCCCGATCGATCGTCTCCTGGGAAAGCGGAGCGAGCTGGATCGTCAGCTTTTTGCTGCTGCTGATCGTTTCGTTCGCCTTATATTTGATCGTAACGGTGAGTTGAACGGCCGTCTTTTGTCCCAACTGCGGCAAAATATTGGCGCGGTAGCCGTTGACCTGCACATAGCTGCTGTCAGAGGTAACGGTGATCGAGTATTCTGAACCGTCCAGGCCGAGTTGCCTCGGGCGAAGCAGCTGGACATCTCCGAGGACATTTTGAGGATCAAACGGATCCGTCAGATAGATATAGCTCAGCTTATCCAGCGTATAGAGGTCGAGGGCGGCCTTGATCTGATCCACTGCGACGCTCGAGCCGCTCTTGACCGTGAGGGTAAAGTCCTTGGTGATGGTGATCGGCGGTTCTTCGTACGGACTGCTCGCCGTTTTGTTGAAGATGATGGTCGCTGTGACCTTGCCGGTGCTGTCAACGGCCAGCGGCGTGACATGCCCGGTGCCGTTAGCGGCGATGGTCGGCTGGTCCTTTTCTTCATCGATGGTGATGGCAGAGTTCGCGCTGCTCCATGTGAAGTGGCACCACAAGTCTCTGTCCAGATGATACGGAAGCGTAAGGTCGGACGTGATGTCCTCTTCGCTGGTGTTGTTGCCCTTGATCAGGTCGAAGGTCAGATTTTTCGCGATCCGCTCCTGCATGTCCGCTTTGACCTTATTCACGTCCCACGGGATCTGGATCGTGGTCATTGTATGCGTGACACTGGCTGCGCCGGAGGTGAGCTGGAAGACCGCGCTGACCACAGTCTCGCCTCCACGGGTATCCGTTGCCGGGTCGTTATAGTAGAAGGTGATGGCGCCGTTGTTTTCTTCCCCGGCATTCAGGTATGCAGTGGTATCCGAGGAATTCCTGTTATTCCTACCGCCGTTTGTGAGCTTCACGGTGATATCTTCGGGCTTCAGTGCCGCGCCGCTGGCCTTGATGGCAGCAGCGAGCTTGCTGCGCAGCAGTTCATTGACGTTCGTATCCGCGCCATAGACCGGGACGAGGCTCTTGGGCAGACTCTGTTCGATCTTTGCAAGCTCCTCCTGCCGGAAGCCAGTATCGGTCTTGACCAGGACACGGAACGTGCGGGTCTGCGATGCGAGGCCCTTGGTGACCGTCGCGGTCAGGGTGACGGTCTCATCCGCCATGGTGGGGAGCGTCACGACGCCAGCGTCCGTGATGATCGTCTTGTTATTGCTGCTCCAGGTGATGGTCGAGCTGTTGTCACCGGTTGTGGTCAGGTGCAGGTCGCCTGCCTCGGTGACAGTCTCGGGAACGGTTAGGGCTGCGGCGTCCTTGGCGACGGCTTCTTCATCCGGGTCGATGGTGGGCTTGGTGCCGCCCTGCCAGGTGAAGATGGGGTAGCCCTTGTTCTGGTTCGGCGTTGTATCCTGGCCATATGCTTCGCCCAGCGTGAGGACAAAGGCTGCGGACTTCATTTCCGCCTCCGTCTTTTCCGCTGCGCTGCCGCCGTCGGTGCAGGAGCCGGTGAGATAGTAGCAGTTTTTCATGCTGCTGCCGGTGGCGCTGCTGCCAATGATCGCGCCGCCGGTGACGGCGCCGGTGTTATAGCAGTTGGTCACAGCGACAGCGGCTTCCCCGACGATGCCGCCGGTCTTGCTTGCCGCAGAGACTGCGCCGGTGTTGTAGCAGTTCAGAAGGTATGCGCTGCCTGCCTCGGCTTCGTAGCCGACACGTGCGTAGCCGGCGATACCGCCGACGCAGCTGATGCCGTCACCGGTCGCCTTGACTTCACCAAAGTTTGCGCAGGTCTCAACGCCTACGTAGGCATAGCCCACGATACCGCCGATATACGCTTCCTTCGCATCGGGCGCAAGAGAGGGCGTTGCATAGGTCGATGTAATGGCACCGTAGTTGATGCAGTTTGTAATACTGCCGCCTGCGTAAACAAGACCTGCGATGCCGCCCGTGCGCTTCCCGTCCACTGTGATCGTAGCGTAGCTGACACAGCTTTCGATATTGCCGTAGGTCGTTTTGCAGATCGCGCCGACGTTCGTAGAGCCGGTGATCGTGCCGGTGACCGTGACGTTCTTGATCATGCTGCCTTTGTCCGCATTGCCGAACAGCGGGGCCGTCAGGCCATAGACCGTATGTCCCTTTCCATCGAACGTACCGGTGTATTCACAACGGTCTTCCTCAGCAGCTCCGTAACCGGAGATACCGTCTTGGATCGGTGTCCATTCGTTGTTTGTAGACGCATCGTTGATCACAATGTCCGAGATCAGGACCGCGCACAGCGAACGGCTGCCGCCCGCGTTGATCTTCTGGGCAAACCAGGCCAGCTGCTTGGCGTTGGCGATCTGGTAGACGCCGTCCACCTGTTCCGGCTGTTCGGTGGTTGTACCGTCCCATGCGCCGGGCCTCGCCATGGAGACATCGACGCCGTGATTGGTCTTGGTGACGGTAAACTCTCCCTTGGCGGTTTCATAGCCGGAGGCGGAGACGGTATATGTGTATTTGCCCGCGTACAGGCTGTACTTGCCGTCCTCGCCCGCCGGGCAGACGGTATCGCCGGACTTGACCTCGACGGTATAGCCGGTGATCTTCTCGCCGCTCTCCTTGTCCATTACGTTGAACCAGACTCTGTATGCCTGTGCGGCGGGGAGTTCAATGGTGTACAGCTTGCTCCCGGTCTCCAGCGCACCGGAAGCGTCGGCACGGCCGGAGGCGGAGACGGTGTAGGTATAGCTTGTGCCGGAGGTCAGCAGGAAGACATTATTCTCCCCTGCCGCGGTCTTTGCGGCAGGCGTCAGCGTGACCACTGCGTCTTCGGGCGTCACGTCAAACGCCGCAACGGCCTTTGCGCCCGTCTGCCACATCAGCACCGGCGCACCCGAACCAAGAGAGCCGAACGCGGCTCCAAGTTTTGTTGCGAAACGGGCAGTGTTGATGTCCGCCACAGGGAGGGCGGTTGTAGCCTCGTTCGCATCTGTTCCTGTATTGTCATAATAGCAGTTTTCGATGCCGCTTCCGCCACCACCAAGAATTGCGCCCACATTGCTCGATGCAGTGATCGCGCCTGTATTATAACAATTCGAAAGACTGGTACCGCTATAATAGCCAACAATGCCGCCTACTTGTTTGCTTTTTGTTGTATTGGTAACAACATTGCCCGTATTATAGCAGTCAGTTATTTTTGCCGCACCAGAAGCAGCAATACCGCCAGTCTGGCGCTTATTGCCTGTACACGTAACAGTACCACTGTTGTAGCACGCATTGATTTCGCCTTTGTTGGCTGTACCGCAGACGCCGCCAACTGCGCCCGTATCATTACCGGTTATATTACCGGTATTCGCGCAGCGGATCAGCTTGCAGTCAGCATTTGACATATAGCCGGTGATACCGCCAATCATTCTGGCCCCATTTACTGTAACATCGCTTGTGCAGTCAGAAATCGTACCATTGAATAGAATAGCCGCAATTCCAGCCGTATAATTCTTTCCGTTGGATATTCCTTTTACAGTCAGGTTCTTGATCGTACCGCCATAGACATGGCCAAACAGTGCCGCGCCGACCGCGGCAGTCGTATTCGGGTCGACGATCGCGTTCAGACCGAAAATGGTGTGGCCGTTGCCGTTGAAGGTGCCAGTGTAACCCTTCTTTGCTCCATTGCTTGTCACAACACTGATGGGGACCCATGCCTGATCATTCAGATCGATATCGTTCATCAGCACTGCGCTGCCGTAGGCTTCCTTTTCGGCAGCAGAGCCATAACCGCCCTGACTGGCAACTCTTGTGTTTATATCGTTCCGCAGCCATGCAAGCTCTGCGGCGCTGGTGATCTGGTAGGGATCCTCCGTGCTGCCGTCGCCTTTTGTGGGCTGCATGGCCGTCTTGCCGTCCCACCCCTGCGGAGCGGCAGCGATGGTGAGGGTGTAGACCGTTTTTTTGATTGTCTGGTACGAATTCCACGCCTGATCACCAACAACGATCAGCAGCGTATCGTCCGCCGTTACATCGATTGTCGCTTTACGGTTGCCGCGGGTCAGGCCAGCCTGCATCGCGTCATAGGTCGTTCCTTTATAGGTGCGGACCTGCATGCTCTTGTCCTTTTGCACGGACGAAAGCGTCACAGCTTTGCTGCCATCATCCAGCGTCAGCGTGTACTCCGTCACATCAGACGCAAACGCCGGAGAGAGCGTACCACCGGAGATATTCAGACTGGCAAGCGCCGTAGACGGGTCATTCCAGGTGTATCCAACATCCGGGCCGCCGGTCATACTGTACATCATGCGGAGCTCATCACCGTCGGCAATTCCAGTACCAACCTGATAAGCGTTCAAACCCGAGGATGTGAACCAGCCGTTCAGCGTGCACATCCAGCCGTTATTCTCTTCTTCCGTGTAGTCACCGCCGGCAAGGCCGTTGATCGATGCGATATAGGCTGCGTCCTTATCAACAGGTTTGTTTTCGCCATCCAGCACGGCATAACTCTCATTTGTCTTCTTGACCGCTTTGGCAACCAGCGTGATCCCGTTGTCACCGGCTTCCATCTCGACATCCGTATCGACCAGCTTGCCGGCCCACGGGCAGGTTCCGACCGTGCCGAGATCCTGGCCCTCCTTAGCCGTCATATTCTCGACGATCACGTGGACCTTGCCGAGACTGTTGTTTTCCGGCTCTGCTGCCAGTGCGCCTGCGGGCAGAAGCCCCAGCAGCATGACGAGGGCCAGAAGCAGTGCTACCATTCGTTTACTCATGTTCGTTCCATTCCTCCAGAATCATAATATCTATCGCCAGCCCCGAAGCGGGGCAGAAACAGGGGCGCAGACGGTCTCTGGAGAAAACGTCCGCCATTTCTGCGCAGCACGCAGAAATGGCGGACGAACCCTATCGAGACAAAAAGCGCCGTTTTCCATGTGAAAAACGGCGCACTTGTCTCAAAAAATGCAACAGGCAGAGCTCGTCCCACGCATTCATCCTTTCACTGCAAATGCAGCGCTGACAGCAGTTCTTCTGACTTGCACTCTGGGATCCGCATCGGATCCCGCGTCCGCTTCCTACCTTCTCACGGATATCACTCCGCAATGGCGGGCTTTCGCCCACGCAGCGTCTGCTGCTTTGGAACGGCCTCGTGCGCACAGCTCCGGTCGAGTGGTTTTACCTTTCTCTTGCGCCGGAGTCTGCCAATATCGGCAAGCTCCGGTTACTGTACATCGGATGGCATATTATAAACACAAACCCAAAATCTTGTGTTTTTTCATTGGTTACTATACACGATATCTCCCTGTTTTGCAAGAGCCTCTGCAGTTTTTTCTTTTATCCCACGATATGCAAAAGCCCTCCCGGAGACCGGGGAGGGCCCTTTGCAGCCGCCATCCATCAGTCGATACAGAGCTCCGCACAGCCTTGCTCCAGTGCGGAGAGGAGGGGCTTTGCGGCGGAGGCGGAGGGGGCGGGGGCGGTGAGGTAGCATTTGAGTTTGGGTTCGGTGCCGGAGGGGCGGAGGATGAGCTTGGCACGGGGCTCCAGGCGGAATTCGAGGACGTCGGCGCGCGGCAGGCCGGTCTGCTGCGTCAGGTAGTCCGTGACGCCGGCGACACGGAAGCCGGCGATGGTCTTGGGCAGGTCTTCCCGCATACGGGCCATCCGGGCCGCCATTTCCTGCATGGCGTGCGCGCCTGAGAAGCAAACGCTTTTCTGCGCGCACGCGTAATAGCCGAACTCGCGGTAGAGCGCGTCCATGGCGTCCGACAGCGTCATGCCGCACCTGCGATACCAGTCCGCCGCCTCACAGACGAGGAGGACGGCGTTCACGCCGTCCTTATCGCGTACATGCGTGCCAGAGAGATAGCCGTAGCTTTCCTCGAACCCGAACACGAAGCGCTCCGGATGGCCCTCCCGCTCGAGAAGACCGATCTGCTCGCCGATGAACTTGAAGCCCGTGAGCGTGCGGCGCAGTTCCACGCCGTATTTCCGCGCCACGGCGTCGGCCATATCGGTCGAGACGATGGTGGTGACAGCGACGGGGTTTTCCGGCATGGCGCCGTTCTGCAGCCGCTGCCGGCAGAGATAGTCGAGCAGGAGCACGCCGATCTCGTTGCCCGTGAGCAGGCGGTATCCGCCCGTTTGGTCTGGGACGGCCACGCAGCAGCGGTCACAGTCCGGGTCCGTGCCAATCAGAAGATCGGGATGCACGCGCGCGCAGCAGGCAAGGCCGAGCGCCATGGCCTCGGGGATCTCGGGGTTGGGATACGGGCAGGTCGGGAAATGACCGTCCGGGTCCTTCTGCGCCTCGACGAGCGTCAGCCGTCCGACGCCAAGTCTTCCGAGCAGCTTTTCCACGCACTCCAGGCCGGAGCCGTGGAGCGGCGTATAGACGACGCTGAGGTCCGAAAGCGAGCCGCTGCCCATGCGCAGGGCGAGGACCGCGTCGACGAATGCGTCCAGAACGGCGTCCGGGATCCAGCGGATCCGGCCTGCGGCGAGAAGCGAGGCAAAGCTTTCCGTCTTGCGCCCGTCAAAGTACGAGTGTGACTGCAGCTTTTCCGCGATCTGCGCGGCTCGGTCGGGCGTCAGCTGGCAGCCGTCCGGGCCGTAGACCTTGAAGCCGTTGTACTGCGCGGGATTGTGGCTGGCGGTGATGCAGATGCCGGCGCCGCAGGAAAGCGTCCGCACGGCAAAGCTCAGCGCCGGGACAGGCTCGAGCCGCGGGTAGAGATACGTCTCAATGCCGTTTGCGGCCAGCACGCAGGCGGTCTCCCGGGCAAAGCGCTCGCTGCCGATGCGGCTGTCATAGCCGATGGCAGCGCGCCGGGGAAGACCGGCAGCGTTCAGAACGTCCGCCGTGGCCTGCGCGGCGCGGCGGACGACGTGGATGTTCATGCGGTTCGTGCCCGCGCCGAGAATGCCGCGCAGGCCGCCGGTGCCGAACTGCAGCTCGCAGCCAAAGGCGTCTTCGATCTTCTGCGGGCTGTCGGCTATTTCCAGCAGTTCTTCTTTCAGATCGGTGTCCAGCAGCGGCTGCGCCAGCCATTCGGAAAAACGGGAGCGGGAAAGGTCCATGGAATTGCCTCCCTATTGTGCATAGTGTCCAGGTGGGGCTCCAAGAAAACCGGCCGATGCGGGTGCATCGGCCGGTTTGCGGTTGGATCAGAAATTCAGGGTGCCAGAGGTGATGCACTGGCCGGACTTGCGGTCAAAGAGCATGATCTGGTCACCGGTAACGGAGAGCGGGACCTCGGTGCCGATGGTAAAGAGCGAGCTGCCGAAGACGACGCCGGTCAGCAGGAAGCCGCCTACGCGGACCTTGATCGTCGACTCCATGCCGGTGGGCATGGCGCCGTAGATCTCGCCGCGGAGGTTCCCTTCGTCCGCGATGTCGAGGAACTCCGGGCGGATGCCGAGGACAAAATCTTCGTTCGTGATCTCGGGAAGCTCCGCAAGGGAGTCGTCTTCCTCGTCGACCTTTGCGATATGATAGCGGAAGACCTCATCCTTGTTGCCCTTTTCGACGTAGCCCTTCTGCGCGGCCTTCTCCTTGAGGTCGGCGGCTTTCTTGGCGGCAGCTGCGTCGCGGTCTGCGAACCACTTGGAAAGCTCGAGCGCCTTTGCCGGGCAGAATCTGGCTGTCAGCCCACCGAGGACCGTGAGGGTCAGCGAGCCGTCGGCCGCCTGCTTGCCCTTGGCTTCGACAAAGTTGATGGACGGGTTGCCGACGAAGTCGGCGACAAAGAGGTTCGCCGGGTGATGATAGACATCCAGCGGCGCTTCATACTGCTGCAGAACGCCGTTATTGATGAGGCAGATCTGCGTGGCGAGCGTCATGGCCTCCATCTGGTCGTGCGTGACGTAGACGAAGGTCGAGCCGGTCTCCACGTGCAGGCGCTGCAGCTCATAGCGCATCTCGAGCCGCAGCTTCGCGTCGAGGTTCGACAGCGGTTCGTCCATGAACAAAACCGTGGGCTCCGGCGCGAGCGTTCTTGCGATGGCGACACGCTGCTGCTGGCCGCCGGAGAGCTCGGCCGGATACCGGTCCATGAACATGCCGATCTTGACGATGCGGCTGACGCGGCGGACGGAGAGGTCGATCTCCTCCTTCGTGAGCTTTCTCGTCTGCTTGACAACGCTGCCGTCTCTGCAGAAGCGGAACTCCTCGTCCAGCGTGAAGCCGGCGTCCTTCGCGGCCTTATGGGCTGCGTCGACCTTTGCCTGCAGTGCGGCGATCGCGGCGGCGCAGTCGGCCCCGTTCTCCAGATGATAGCCGAAGAGCTTCTTCGCCGTGTACTGCGAGAGCGTAAAGGCGTCGATGAGCTTGAGGACGGCCTTCTTTTCTTCCAGCTTGCCGTCCTTGTCGCGGCACTCGTCCAGGACCGCGGTCACATCGGCCGGGGTCTGGAGGATCTGAGCCAGACGCGCAGCGTTTTTTGCCTCGAAGTCGATCTTCGGGAGCTCCTCTTTGATGTTGGAGAGGCCGAAGGAGATGTTCTGGTAGACCGTCATGTTGGGCCAGAGCGCATAGTTCTGGAACAGGAAGCCGACCTTGCGCTTGTTGGCTGGGACGTTGATGCCGAGGTCGCTGTCGAAGACGACCTTGTCGCCGATCGTGATGCGGCCCGACGTCGGGGTCTCCAGACCCGCGATCATGCGGAGCGTCGTGGTCTTGCCGCAGCCGGAGGGGCCGAGCAGCGTGACGAACGCGTTATTCTCAATGGTAAGGTTCAGGTCTTCCACAGCGTAGAACTTGGCCCAGCGCTTGGTGACGTGTTCGAGTTTGATTTCAGGCATGTGCTTAACCTCCTATTCCCTTGTCAAGGCTTGCTCCGGTGATCTTGTTCACCAGAGTGTTGCAGATGAGGATCGTGATGATCAGAATCAGGTTGATGCCGCTGGAGAAGGCATACAGGCCCATCTCATCGAAGTAATCGAGTGTGGTCGAGAGGATGAAGCCCTGCACACACAGCAGCATGAACAAAGACAGCTCGCGCAGGCAGGTCATGAACGGAAGCAGGAAGCCCGAAATGATCGAGGACTTCTGGATCGGGATGATGATCCGCGTCATACGCTGGATCCAGGGGATATCCTGGATGATGGCAGCCTCTTCGATCTCGCCGGAGAGCTGCAGCATGGAGTTGAGCGAGCTTCTGCTGGCAAACGGGATATATTTGACCGTGCCCACGATGATCAGCAGCGTGTAGGTGTTGAAGAGGTTGAGCTTCTCGGTGGAGAACAGGATGAAAAATGCGACGCCGACGGCGATGGACGGCATGAGGTAGGGCAGGAAGGCGACGGAGTTGACGTAGTTGGCCCAGCGGCTGCGGCGGTTTTTGGAGACGGCGTAGCCGATCATCGTGCCGATGGTGCCGGCCAGCAGCGCGCAGGCGACGGAGACAAGGATCGTGCCCTTGAAGGCCCTCCAGATGGTCTCATTGTACAAGATGCCCTTCTGGCCGTACATGCCGTTTTCGGTGACGTTCTCGCTCGTGAGCCACCACTTGGTCGTGAGGTTCGAGGCATCGCCCGTATAGAGGAAGGAATAGTCGCCCGGGTTCGGCAGGAAGGTCTCAAAGGCGAACGAGATGATGGGGAAAATGCTCGTGAAGAACGTGAAGATGACAAGGATGATGGCAATGATGTACTTGCCGTATTTCCCGAGCGTGATCTTGGAGATCTGGCCGGACTTGCCGGTGACGGTGGTGTAGTTTTTGCGGCTCCGGAGAGACAGCTGGTTGAGCAGCATGATCGCCACGCCGAAGACCATCATGATGATGGCAAGGATGCTCGCCTCGCCCGTGTACTTGGAGTTCATCGAGACGTACTTGGTCGACAGCGTGCTCAGACCCAGATAATGCGGCACCGGATACGAGCCCATGGCGCTGCCGAAGACAAGCAGGATCGTCGACAGGATCGCAGGCTTGACCATCGGGAGCGTGATGCGGAACATGGTCTTCCACTTGGGGGTATCGAGGATGGTAGCAGCCTCCTCAAGGTTCGCATCCATGTTGCGGAAAATGCCGCCGATCAGGATATAGGCAAACGGCGCGTAGTGCAGGCCAAGGACCATCAGGCTCGGGAACAGGCCCTTGCACCACCATATCGGCATGTTGATGCCGAACAGAGCGGCAAGCAGGCCGTTGGACGTGCCGGTAACGGCGTTGGAATTGAACAGGTTCTGCCACACGACGGCGAGCGTCCACTGCGGCATGATGTACGGGAAAATGAAAATAGAGCTCAGATATTTTCTCCAGGCAAGGTCGGTCCTCGTGATCAGGAATGCGAACAGACCGCCATAGAGAATGGAGACGATGCAGGTGCCGACGGCAAGCAGGACGGTATTGAGAAGCGGCGTCCAGAGGTTTGTCTTCGCCATGCGGCTGGTGAAGAGGTCAATATAGTTGACCGTGGTATAGCCGGAGGCCTGCCCCGTCAGGTGGGCGTCGATGGTGCCGGCGTGGATCTTGAAGGTATCCTGCACGATGGCGACGATCGGCGCGACGGTGGTAAAGGTCAGAACAATACCAAGCAGAAGCAGAATGACGTTGTGCGGCTTGGAAAAGAAGGTCTTGACCTTATTGAGGACGATGGTGGTCCGGCTGGCGCGGAGGGTGGTTGGTTTGCTCATGGCTTCCTCCTCTTTTCTCAGGTTTGAAGGGACAGATCAGGGGGCGTGAAAACGCTGCCTGCAGTAGGGGCCGATGCCCGCACCGGCCCATCCGTACGGCTCCGCATGGGGGGCAGAACGGGCCGATGCGGGCATCGGCCCCTACAAAAAGGATCCAGGAAACAGCGCTTTTGAAAGGCGCCCCTGGATGCGCGCATCCAGGGGCGCCGGAAACGGTGCGAAATGACAGGTTAGCCTGCGGAGTACTTGGTCAGCATCTCGATCCAGCTGCCGACGGTGAAGGCCACGTCCGCGCAGTATTCCGGATCTTCCAGGACCAGCTTGCCGTTGGTGGTCCACCATTCGTAGCCGCGGTCGTTCTTGGCTGCGAACTCAACGGTGGTGCCGTCCTCGGCCATGCCGCCGATGGAGTGATGGAAGTTGGCTTCCGTTTCCTCAGCAACGGTTGGGTTGGAGGAGTAGCCGCCCATGTCCTTGCCCCAGGCAGAGAAGCCGTCGGCGGTGCAGGTCATGTAGGCGATGAAGGCGCAGGCCGTCCAGGGCAGCGGGGAGTTGTCGGTGACAAACAGGTAGTGGCAGTAGCCGTAGCCGCCGATACCCTGATAGCCGTCTTCATAAGCGGCGACCTTGATGTTGTTGACGGAGACGGAGCTGGACTCTTCGACGGAGCGGAGCTTCGAGTAGACCAGAAGGCCGAACTGATCCTTCGCGGAGGCGTCGACCAGGGTGTTGCAGATGGGGCCGTCGTCGGTCTGGGCGTTGTAGCTTTCGACCCACAGCTTGATCCAGGCCAGCGCATAAGCGCCGTCAGCGCCGAGGCCGAGGTCGGCAGCGTCCGCTTCCATCTCGGTGATGGTGGGCTGGAAGTATGCCTGCTCGTCAGCGGACAGAGCCTCAAAGGACTCCTTCATCCAAGCTGCGTAGTCGTCACGGGTCAGCATGTACAGGAAGTTCTTGCCGACGATCTCGGAGTCGATGTCCATATACAGGCCGTGCTCGCCTTCGGCAACGAAGTCCCAGCAGTTGTCATAAGTCTTGTCGCCGGTGCAGTTGTACATAAAGACCTTGTTGAGGGTCTGCAGCGGCAGGAAGCCGGTGTAAGCGTCGGCCGTGGTGCCGTTGGCGTCTGCCCAATCCTTCGGGATGAAGGTATCGAGGATGCCGGTCTGGACCATCTTGCTTTCGATCTGGTTGCCGTCCTGGATGAGGGTCATGGCGAACGTGCCGGTATCCTTCAGGGAGTCAGCGGTCAGCTGATCGAAGATCTTGTTGTTCTTGGGCTGCTGCCACTCGAACTCCATGCTGTAGCTGGGGTCGATGGACTGCAGGTACTCGATGAACAGCGGCAGGGCGCTCTTGCCGCGGCTGGAGTTGCCGACGCCGTAGAACATCTTGCCGTTGGATTCCTCGATGGCCTTCTTGGCCAGATCCTCGAGGCTCATGCCTTCGGCTTCCTTGATGATCTTCTGGGTCTCGGTGAGGTTTTCTTCCTCAGCCGGAGCTGCGGGCTCGGAAGCGGGCTCCTCTGCAGCGGGCTCCTCTGCGGCGGGCTCTGCCGCGGGGGTCTGTTCCGTCTGTTCGGTCTGCGCGGTTTCCGTGGTGGTCTGGGCCGGAGCGGCTGCGCACGCGGCCATCGCCAGGATCATAGAAACTGCAAGCAGAAATGCAAGAATCTTTTTCATGTGTGTTTCCTCCTGTAAAATTTTTCACCGGGCAGTGCCTGGCACTGTTTGGATAGCTCTATTTTACCGGCTATTTGCACAAAAGGACAGGGGACAATTCTGCGTTTTCTTGTAATCCTCTGACATTCTTGTGATAAATGGATGAAAAGAGCGGGAGCGGTGTGCTATAATTAGGTCAAAATTACTGCCCCGATGGAGGGTGAAACGATGAAAAAATGGCGGATGCTGCTTCTGGCGCTGCTGCTCGCACTGCTGTGCGGCTGCGCCGCCTCCGAGCCGCTGCCGGACTATGCGCCGGAGGAATCGCAGCGGCTGATCCTATATACCTCACATAAAAAAGAGGTCTGGCAGCCGATCGTCAAGGAATTTGAGGCACGGACCGGCGTATGGGTCACGGTGGTCGAGGGAGGCTCCAATGAGCTGCTCGAGCAGCTTGCGGCAAAGACCGACGCGCCGCAGGCGGACGTGATGTTCGGCGGCGGCGTGGAAAGCCTGGAATCGTATCAGGACCTGTTTGCGCCCTACACCTGCGCGGATGCCGACGCGATCCTGCCGCAGTACCGCGCGAAGGACGATATCTGGACGCCGTTTTCGTCGCTGCCGCTCGTCTTTGTCTACAATCCCAAGCTTGTCGGCGCGGAGGAGATCACCGGCTGGGCCGATCTGCTCCGGCCGGAGCTTGCGGGAAAGATCGCCTTTGCCGACCCGTCGGTCTCCGGCTCGAGCTATACGGCGCTCGTCACGATGCTCTGCGCGCTTCCGGGCGAAACGGATGAAATTCTGCAGGCCTTTGCCGAAAATCTTGATGGGAAGCAGCTGCAGAGCTCCGGCGCGGTCCTGACCGCCGTCGCGGGCGGGCAGGCCGTCGTCGGCGTGACGCTCGAAGAGACGGCCAGCCGCAGCATCGCCGCGGGCGACGAGCTTGTAATGGTCTATCCGGCAGACGGGACGAGCTGCGTACCGGACGGCTGTGCGATCCTGAAGGGCGCGCCGCACGAGGAAAACGCAAAGCTGTTCGTGGATTTCACAGTCAGCCTCAGCGTGCAGAAGCTCCTGCAGGAGCGCTTCTGCCGCCGCTCGGTGCGCGGGGATCTGGAAAGCACGGGGACGCTCCCGGCTCTGAGCCAGATCCCGCAGGTCGACTATGACGTCGGCTGGGCCAGCCGCAGCCGCGAAGCGCTGCTGATGAGCTGGGAATTTTATCTGGGAACGGAGGCGGGCGCATGAAGCGGCTTCATTTCCATTCCTTCCGGCAGCGGCTGAACGCGGCGTTTCTTGCCGTGTCGCTCGCGCCGCTGCTTCTGTGCTCGGTGCTTTTGCTGCAGATCTTCCGGTTCCGCATGACCGCCGACCAGCAGCAGAACGCGCAGCAGCAGCTGAGCAGCGCCTGCCACGCGCTGAACACGATGCAGGACGGCATTCTCTCCGCGGCGGAAAGTCTGCAGCGGGACGGACTCGTCACGCGGGCCCTCGCGGGCGCGCAGGAGGACAGCGCCAAGGTCTATAGCAGTCTCTATACCGCGACGGCCGCGGTGCGCAGCACCGCGCGGTTCGATCTCTACAGCGCGGACGGCACGCTTCTATACTCCACGCAGGCTGCGCCCGGGGAAGACGCGCTCAGCCCCGACTGGGGGATCTTATACGAAGCGGCGCAGGCCGAAAACGGGACGCTCGTCTACAGCGCGAGCGAAGACCCGACCGATCCGGACGCGCCGGTCCTGCGCGCCGCGGCGCGGCTGACGGTGAGCGGAAAAACGGCCGGCTTTCTTGTGGCGGTCATGTACGAACAGCAGCTGCGCGAGGCGCTCGACGGTATGGCGGGCGCGCAGAACGAGCTGCTTGTGATGGACCGCTTCTGGCACGGCATCTACTGCACCAAGCCGGCGCAGGTCCAGACGCTGGCCAGCGCGCTGCGGTCGCAGCTTCTGGCCGGGAAGGCGCTGACCGGATTTTCCGACGACTTTCTCTATACCGCCCGGCAGGACAGCGTGACGGGGCTCTATCTGGTCCTGCAGCAGCCGCAGGTGTTTACACGCGGGACGCTGCGCCTGTTATATACGGTGAGCGCGCTCTGCGCGCTGGGCGGCGCGGCGGTGAGTATTTTCCTGAGTCTGCAGCTCAGCCGGCAGATGTTCCGGCCCATCGGAAGGCTCCATGACGCGATCTCGCAGGTCGGGCAGAACGATCTGCAGGTGCAGGTCGCCATTGAGGAAGACCGGCGCGACGAGCTCAGCGAGCTTGCCCAGCAGTTCAACCGCATGGTGCTCTCCCTGCGCCGCAACCAGCAGGCGCTGCTGGAAAATCAGCAGGCGCTCAACGACGCGCAGATCCGGATGCTGCAGGCGCAGCTGAACCCGCACTTTCTGTGCAACACGCTGGACACGATGAAGTGGATCAGCAAGATCAATCAGGTGCCGCAGGTCGCGCTGATGTCGACGAACCTGGCCGACATCCTGCGCTTCTGCATCTTGCCGGACGAGTTTGTGCCCCTGGAAAAGGAGCTGCAGATCCTCGGGCGGTATGTGGAGATCCAGCGCATCCGCTTGTCCGACAGCTTTACCTACGAGCAGACCGTGCCGGAGGCGCTGCTTTCGTGCATGGTCCCCAAGATGATGCTCCAGCCGCTGGCGGAAAACGCGATCCTGCACGGTCTTTCCGGCGTGCCGGACGGAAAGCTCACGGTGGAAGCGAGAGAACTGGAAGATGAAACGCTCGAGATCCGCGTCTGCGACAACGGCGCGGGGCTGCCCGAGGCGCTTCTCGGCCCATACCGGCCGCCTGAGAAGCAGACACGGCATCTGGGGCTTTTTAATGTGGATACGATCCTCAAAAAACACTACGGCGAGCGCTTTGGCCTGCGTCTGGACAACCGGACGGACGGGACCGGCGCCTGTATCACGGCAAGACTGCCGGTCAGAAGGAGGGATGCGGAATGATGCGGGTCCTGGTCGTGGAAGACGAAGAAATGATCCGGAAGGGCATCGTGCTGGCGACGGACTGGCAGAGCCTTGGCTGCGTGGTCGTCGGCGAGGCGGCCAACGGCGAGGAGGGCATTGCGCAGGCGGAAAAATGCAGGCCGTCGCTCATCATCACGGACCTGAAAATGCCGAAAATGGACGGGCTCGAGATGATCGCGAAGCTGCGCGAGGCGGGATGCGACGCGTATATCATCATCCTCACAGCCTATGACAGCTTCACCTATGCGCAGACAGCCCTTCGGCTGGGAGCGGTGGATTTTCTGCTCAAGCCGTTTCATGACGGAGATCTGGAAAACGCGGTGCTTGCGCTGCAGAAAAAGCTGAGCAGCCGGAAAAAGGAGCCGGAAGCGCAGCTTCCCGCGATCCGCGCGGGAGCCAAGAGCCGCTACGTGCAGGAAGCGATGGACTATATCGCAGGAAACTGCGCGGACCCCGGCCTGTCCGTAGGGCAGGTGGCGGCAAGCCTTGGCCTGAGCGAGGGACACCTGAGCCACCTGTTCAAGAAGGAGACCGACTGTACGGTGGGGAGCTATCTCACGCGCTGCCGGATGCAGAAGGCCATGGCGCTTCTCAAGAAGGGAAAGCTTCGCGTCTACGAGGTCGCCGAAGCCGTGGGCTATAAAGACATCACCTACTTCTCCGGCACCTTCAAAAAACTCACCGGCATGAGCCCAACAGAATACCAGAACGCGAATTTCTGAAACACCAAACGGCCCTGCGCAAAGCGCAGGGCCGGTCGTTTTTCTTATCAGTTTTCCCGTGTTCCGTCGCCGTGCTGTTCGCAGAAGCGGGCGAAGAACGACGGGGCTTCGCCGGCTGCGTCGAGGTGCGAGAGGTCGGCGAAGCGGGACATGCGGAAGATAGCCACGCCTTTCTCGCGTTCCTCTGTGGTGACGACGGTGACGCTGCTCGGCAGGGCCACCGTATGGTGCCAGAGCGTGACGGGCGAGCAGTCGAACAGGCGTGAGAGCAGCACGCACTCGACGCCGAAGTGGCAGAAGAGCAGCAGGTTTTCCGTGTTCGGCCGGACGGCGCGGTAGAGATGGTCGCCGCGCTCGTAGCCGTGCTTCGCCAGCAGCGCGTCAAGGCCGTCCGTCACGGCGCGGTAGACCGGCTCAACGCCGGAATCCCGGTAGGCCGGAGCCTGCAGCCAGCGCTCGGGGTCGTAATACAGCGGCTCGTGCGTCCAGGTCTTCGGCGGAAAGTCCCAGCCGAAGCCCTTGGGATTGTAGACCGGCGGGACCGTATAGCCCGTGTCGAATTCGCGCAGCCACGGCAGGACCTCCGCCTCCTGACCGACGGCTCTGAGCGTCAGGGACGCGGTGTCTCTGGCCCTTCCGAGCGGAGACGTGTAATAAAATGCTTTCCGGATCTTAGACAGACGATGACTTAAAAGCTCCGCCTCACGCCAGCCCTTTTCGGTCAGCGAGTCATGCTCGTAGTCCGGCTCCGCATGCCGGATGATGTAGATGTTCATAGATGCGCCCCCTGATCTGCAGCTTTTCTGCGCTATTGTAGCGCGGACGGGCGAGTTTGTCAAACAGTGCGTGGGTCTGCTGGTGCTATTCCGCTAAGCCGTATTTGGTTTTGATGCGGTCGAGTTTTTGGAGCAGGGGTTCGGCGGTGAGCCAGAGGAAGAAGAAGGTGGCGAGGGCGCGGACGAGGTCGATGGGGATGCCGGTGACGTAATAGCTCAGGATAATTTTCCAGTTGATCGTGTTGGACCACAGGAGGGCGGAGGCGGGGTTCATGATGCCGCCGTAGAGGACGGTGGAGGCGATGACGCCGAAGATACAAAGGCTCAGCCGCCCGCGCCGCAGAACACCTTTGCGGTACAAGACACCTGCCAGCCAGCCGATGATGCCCATGGCGAACATCTGCCACGGCGTCCACGGGCCTTGCGAGAACAGCATATTCGAGATCAGCATGGTCATCGCGCCGACCAAGAATCCGGTCTCGCCGCCGAAGGCCACGCCCGTCAGAATCGTCATGGCAACGACCGGCTTAAACTCCGGCAGCATGAAGAACGCAGCGCGTCCTGCCACATTCAGCGCAACGAGCACGGCGATGAGCACCAGTTCCCGCGCCTGCGGCTTGCGCCCCTCGAAAATCAGGAAGAAGGGCAGCATACATTCCAGCAAAATGAGCAGCGAAATGAAGTAATATTTCCGTCCCTCAAAGTAGTAGTTGCCAATAAACAGCGTGAACGGAATGAGCAGGAGGATCAGGAGCGTCGCAAGAATCGTCCGCTTTTTCAGCTTGCGCTTTTCTACAGGCGTCTGGATGAGGTAATCCGGACGTTCGGCCTTTCGGCCAATAGATAGCGCGAACACAAGAAGCGCACCGAGCAGGATGGCATATTGCCTGAGCTGGTCGCCCGCCAGCGCCGTCATGCCGTTCGCGTCGATGAGCTTTGTGAGGTCTGTCACGCCAATGGCCTGAATGATGCAGAACAGCAGCACCGCGCCGGACACGGCAGCGAGGACTTTGCGCCAGACAGGCAGCTTCTTCGCGGCTGTTTTTTCCGTCTTCGGTTCAGGCAGCGTGCGTTCGTATTTCGGCAATTCCGGTTCTGCGTCAGCCACGCCGCCGCAGGCTGCGATCACATTCTCCGGCGTGACGGCTTCGGGCAGGATATCGCGGGCGATGCGGTTCGCGGCGGTCGTGTAGAAGCTGTTGCCGGAGAAGAACGTTCTCGGTTCGGCCTCCGCGATGATGTTTCCGTCAAAAAACAGGGCGCAGCGATCGGCGTATTTCGCGCAGAACTCAATGTCGTGGCTGACCATCAAAATCGCCACACCGGATGCTTGCAGCGTCCGCAAAATCTGCCCGAAAACCTGTTTGAACTCCGCATCCAGTCCCTTTGTCGGCTCATCAAGGAGCAGAATGTCCGGGTTCAGAAGCAGGATTTTTGCCAGCGCTGCGCGCTGCTGTTCGCCGCCGGAAAGGTCATGCGGATGGCGGTCCAGCAGCTCCGCCAGCTTGCAGAGGGAAACGACTTGTGCAAGCCGCTCGGATTTGCGTTCGGATTTTGGTAAAATCTCCAATAAATCTTCGCGGACGGTGGATTTCACAAAGAGCGCCTGCGGATTCTGGGGCAGCATCCCGACGCTGCCCGTGATGGCAAGCTCGCCGCGATAAGCTTTTTTCAGATTTGCCAGCAGCTTGAGCGTGGTGGTCTTGCCCGTGCCGTTGCCGCCGAGCAGCGCAAGAAATTCGCCCTTGTGCAGCTCCAAGGACAAGCCTTTGACCACGTCGGGCAAATCTTTGTCGTATTTGAACCAGAGTTCCTGCGCCGAGACAACGGTTTCCGTGTCCGGCGTGTTTTTCGTTTCTTCGGAGATGGGGTGTAATTCATGCGTTTTCGCATAATCGAGCAGCCAGTTCCGGCCGTCGCAGACAGAGATGGGGCAGACCGCTTTAGAATCCGTGGCCGCCCAGATGCGCATGGCGGCGGGCATGGCGAGGAACATGGCATTGCCGCTGGATTTTAATTCCGCTCCCACTTCGGCGGGCGTGCCCGTGCAAAGAAGTCTGCCTTTATCCATGACGGCCACGCGCGACGCAAAGCCGAACGCTTCTTCCAAGCGGTGTTCGGTCAGAATGATCGTTGTGCCGAGTTCTCGGTTGATTTTGCCGAGGGTGGCAAGGAAATCCGACGCGGCAATGGGGTCGAGCTGGCTCGTCGGTTCGTCGAGGATGAGGACTTTCGGTTGGAGTACCATGACCGACGCGAGGTTCAGGAGCTGCTTTTGGCCGCCGGACAGCTCTGTGACCGGCTTATAAAACCATTCCTGAATCCCGAAAAACGACGCCATTTCTGCAACGCGGCGGCGGATGGTCGGGGTGTCATAGCCGAGGGATTCGAGGCCGAACGCCAGCTCGTGCCAGACCTTGTCGGTCGCGATCTGGTTTTCCGGACTTTGCTGCACAAAGCCGATTTTTTCCGCCTGTTCGCGCTGGTCAAGATCGTCAAGATTTCTGCCCTCAAAGAGGATTTCGCCGCTTCTGCGTCCATGCGGCGCGAGAACAGTTTTGAGCTGCCGCAGCAGCGTACTTTTGCCGCATCCGGAGGGGCCGCAGAGCACCAGAAACTCTCCCGGTCGGACGGACAGCGACAGGTCGGAAATCGCGTTCTTTTCCTGTTCAGGATATGCAAAACTCAGATGGTTGATTGTAAAGACTTCCACTGCCTGTCCTCCTTTCGGTCGAGAATCACCGGTGTTAGCACCAGCGCGAGATAGATGCACATGAAGCTCACGGTCATCGGCGTCCATGCGGCAGCTTTCACGGTTGGATAGTAGCGGAAGTACGTTCCACCCGCCATCCAGCCGGAAATGAGATATGCACCACAGAAGATCAGCCACGCAAGCGCGGCCTTGTCCCGGTCGTCGAAGCGATAGATGGAGAACGCCGTGCGGCCGGGCAGGCCGTAGCCGCGGGAACGCATGGAATCCGCAGTTTCAATGGCGTTCTCGAGCGACCATGTGACTAGGATGGAGAAGATCTTGACGGCGTTGCCGACACGGCGCAGGACGCTTCCATTTTTCGTATCTCTGCCGATACACGCCTGCGCTTCGCTGACCGTCTGCATCTGCGCCTTGAACTTCGGGATAAAGCGCAGCGACATGGAAAGAACGAGCGACAACGCCGGAATGACGCGGCCGAAGAGGTAGACGAACTTATCAGAGGTCATGACCTCATTGTAGCTCGAAAACCAGAGCACGACGCTGGCCAGCATGACAGCCGCGGCCGCGCCGTAAAGCATGGATTCGAGCGTCAGGGGGTTGCCGGAGGGCAGATAGGTCAGGATCGTCGCGCCCTCATGGTTAAAGGCCGGGTTGACGAGCGCGGCAAACACCGCCATGGGCAAAAGTCCCATGACGGCGAAGCGCGCCGCCTTCCGGCCTTTGAGGTAGATATCATACGCCAGCGCCCCGGTCAGAGAAATCGCAAGATAGACCGGGTGCATGAGGCACATGGAGAACAGGAGGACAAGCGCAAAATACAGAAAATTGATCGTCGGATGATAGCCGGAAAAGGCGTCTTTGTTTCTCATTCGCTGCCTGTTGCGTAGCCGCCGCCCACGTCGTAGCCGAGGTCGCAGGTATAGACCCATTCGATGACGTCGCCGTCCTTCAGCTGGTAGCGGCTGCAGCCGTAGTTCGGGAACCAGCCGTTGACCTTGTACATCCAGCCGGAGAGGTTGCCGACGTCAAACTCATAGAGGTTATGGATGCCCTCGATGTAGGCGGAATTGTAGATCGGTGTGTTGGAGAACTCCATGTGGATCTTCTGCTGCTTGCAGGTGCGCTGCAGGACATTGAAGACGCTCTCGCCCTCGTAGAAGGTGACGGTCATGGGCTGCAGGATCCAGCCGTCGGCCGGGACCAGCTCCACCTTTTCCGGGTCGCAGAGGTCCAGATTGTCAAGGATGGTGGCGCAGGAGATGGAGAGCGTGCAGGTGTATGCTGCGTCGCCGATCTCCACGTCCTCCGGCTCGACGGGGATGGGTTTGCCCTCCGGGACGGGGTCGGTCTGGTACTTGTCCTTGCCCGTGCCGGTGTCGATCATCATGCCGCCCACTTCTTCATATTCGCCGGTTGCGCTTGCCTGGATTTCCTCCGGCGAAACGTATTCCGGCTGTTCGGTATCAGGCTGCGCGGGTTCGTCTGTCTGCGGGTCGTCAGACGGCTCTGGTGTCGTTTCAGCGGGTATCTCTGCCGCCTCCGCCTCAACATCATCCGGCACGTCTGCTGCCGCTGCGACCGGCTCCGGCGTCTCCACCGGCACGGCAGCGGTCGGCTGCTCCGCCGGGGCTTTGGGCTGCGGCATGTTCCGGTCGCCAAAGACGAAGGCCGCGGCAAGCGCGAGGACGATCAGCGCCGGGATGATAATTTTGAGTTTATTTTTCTTCCAGAAAGTCATGTCAGATCAGCTCCGCAGCGGTCAGCATATTGTAGAGCATCTGCGCGATCTCGCAGCGCAGGATGGCCTTGGTGGGTTCGATATTGAGGTCGCTCTGGTCGAGGATCCCCGCCGAATAGCAGAACGCGAGGGGTTCTTTTGCCCAACTGGCAACGCCCCGGTAATCGCCGAACTGGGCGAGCATGTCTTTGGTCGCGGCGGCGGACATAGCGGTATCGAGGCCGCAGAGCTTCGCGGCTCTTGCGACCATAGCCGCGGCCTCCTGCCGGGTGATGGTGCCGTCTGGGTTAAACTTGCCGCTGCCAACGCCGTTGACGATGCCGCTGCTGTTGGCCGTGCCGATGTAACCGGCGTACCATTTGGAGCTGGGAACGTCGGTAAAGGCTTTCGTGTCCTTGGCTGCCAGACCGAGGGCTCTTGTGACGATGGCGGCAAATTCCGCGCGGGTCATGGTCTTGTTGGGCAGGAAGATCCCTTTTCCCATGCCGTTGATGATGCCGCGGGAGGCGAGTTCTTCAATCGCGGCTTTGTTCGCGTGGTTCTTGATGTCCGTGAACGTTGTGCCGGGGGCGGTCACGCCGGGGACCTTGACGGAGGCGTCGGCATTGCCCTTGCTGACGTTCGAGGCGGGTTTCGAGGTGTTCTTGGTCACGTCACCCATGCGGTAGAGGGTGTTTTTGCCGTTTTCGGCGCGGTCGATGGCGACGAGGGCATAGAATCCCTGTTCACTCGACATTTGATTGTTGCCGTCCGAACCGTCGAGTACGTGGTAGAAGCCGCCGTTCGACTGGCGGAAGGAGAGAAGATTTTCTGTCAGGGTGTGGCCGCTTTTCACGAAACGGCTGTCATCCAGAGAAATCCCCAGCTCACAGAGGGCGACCGCGACCTGTGCGACGGATTCGACGTTCGTCGTGCCCCAGGAGGCGTAGCCGCCCTTGCTGTCCTGGGCTTTGGAAAGCCAGGTAAGGGCCTTGTCGGTGGCGGACTGGACGGATTTCTGGTCCTGATATTTGGCGAGGGCCTGCAGGGCCATGGCGGTCATGTCGGGGTCGGAATTGCCGGTGCCGGTGAGGTTCCAGCCGCCGTCAGCAAGCTGGTTATTCAGGATCTCGTTGACGTAGAGCTGGCGCGTGGCCTGGGTTTTGGCGGCGGGGTTTTTCGGGATGTCGTAGCTGCCGGAATCGAGGGCGATGAGCGCCCAGATGGGGCCGTTGAGGCCCTGCCAGATCGTTTTTTCGAAATCGCCCAGCGGGGTCAGGAGGTTATAGCCCGCGACGTTCGACGGGTCGCGGCCGATGGCGGTCAGGGCGAGGATGACGCGGGAATATTCGGTGTACTTCCGCTCGTGCAGCACGCCGGCGCAGTCTTTGACGTACTTCTCGACGCGCGCGTAGTAATCGTCAAAGTAATTCGCGGGGACCGGATAGCCGGAACGGGCCAGGCCGATGACGGTCCACTCGCCGCCGATGGAGCCGACCTCCGGCGCTTTGACGGCGGAGAGCATGTAGGCGGCGCTGCCCTGCAGTTCGCTCTGGACGCCGGAGGCGGCCAGGGCCGGGGCGGCCAGCGAGGCGAGGACGCAGAGCGTCAGGACGAGGGCGGCGAATTTACGGATTTTCTTCATCATGGATCCCTCCTGAGGTGCGGCGGGGCCGCGGCATAAAAAAACGCCGGTCTGTTCGAAAACAGACCGGCGCCCTGCTCCGGATCGGTCGATAGAGTCATCGTGCTATCGGCAAAGGTCTCCCCTCCTCCGCTGGCAAAAGCGCAGACAGGCGCGCTGCGGGCGAAGACAGCGATTCTTCTGACTTGGACTATGGACTTGCGTCCGCGTTCGTCCCCTACCTTCTCACGGGCGGGCCCGCAATGGCGGCCTTTCGGCCAGGCAGCCGGGCGGCCAGCGCTGTCTGACGCTGGGGCGGCGGCTGATTCGGGGAAAAACTCATCCTCACAGCTCCGGGCGAGTAGGTTCGTTGTTCTTTCGCGGAAAGCTTTTTACGACTTCCCGCTACACGTCTTCGGATGAGAAAACCGGGTATATTTGGTTCTTATTATACAGGATGCGCGGGGAAAGTCAAGAGCTGTCCACCTCATCAGTCAGCCTGCGGCTGACAGCTTCCCCTCATAGGGGAAGGCTTTTTTATGGGGAAAGCCCCCGGCGGGGCCGGAGGCTTTGGATTGGGTCAGCGTTCGTAGCGGGACCAGTCGGGGTCGGGGATCATCTGGCGCCAGAGCTCGTAGTTGAAGGTCTTGCGGGTGTAGCCGTGGCTGTTGGTGGCTTCCTGGACGTCGAGGTAGTACCACTTGGAGGTATCCATGTTGTCGGTCCACTTGTTCATGTTGGTGAGCAGGTCGGCCGGGGATTCGGGCTTGCGCTCAAGGACACGGTTGATGAGGGTCATGGCTTCGGCGCGGGTGATGTTCTGGTCGGGCTTGAAGGTGCCGTCGGGGTAGCCCTTGATCCAGTCGTTGTAGTAGGCGATGCCGATCTCCTTGGCGGCCCAGTGGCCGATGACGTCGGAGAAGGTGGCGGACTTGCCGGACTGGGTCTCGTCAAAGCGGGCGGCGATGGCGGCGAACTCGGCACGGGTGATGGGCTTGTTGGGCTTGAAGGTGCCGTCGGGGTAGCCGGTGATGATGCCGAGGGCGGACATGGTGGAGATGGGGTTGTTGTACCACTTGCCGTAGGCCACATCGGAGTAGGTGTTGGAGGTGGTGAAGGCGCCGTCGCGGACTTCGTCACGCAGGAGGCGGAAGAAGATGGTGGCGACTTCGGCACGGGTGATCTGGCCGTTGGGATGGACGGTGCCGTCCGGATAGCCGATGACGTAGGCGAAGTGGTCGGTCTTGTTCAGCATCCCGGTGTCCTTGTTGATGATGGTGGGGATGATGATGGGATAGTAGTCATCAATACCGGTGTAGGTGTTGGTGAAGGAGAAGTTGCTTGTTCCTTCCAACCATTGAATTTTCTTCGTATCATGGAAGAAGCCGAATCTCGATTCGTACACCGTCTTATCGTACTCAACATCGGTATTGTTGCCTGTCACCTCGGTGACTCTGATCGCGTAAGCGTATCTCCGATCCAGCTTCGGGTTTGTAGCGAAGGTGAAGGACGCCTTCTCACCGGTCGACAGCGTTACAGTGCCGATTCCGTCATAAACGACCGTCCCATTCACCGGATCAGAATCATACACGGCAATGGCATTTTCCTCGGCTGCGATGACAATAATCTCGGGGTTTTTCACCCAAATCTCTACTCGGGCTTCGAAGGACTCGGTCGCGCTCTTGCCGTGGCGGGATTCGAAGGTCTTAGTGACATAGTTGCCGAGGTCGAGGGTAACGACATCCGCATCGGGGTCTTCGTCGTATTCGTTCTCAAAGGTGATCGTGGGCATGTGCTCAGCGCCATCCGTCTGCAGCAGAGCCGTGAAGTAGGACCGCGCATTCAGGTTGTTGTCAACCACAATGGTCAGCAGGTACTGTCTCGTGTCGTAGTGGATTTCGTCCACGATACCATTGGGATGAGCAGCTCGATCAAACGCTTCTTCGACGAGATAGGTGTAAGTGTTGGGTTCGGTGAACGTAATCCTACTGCGATTGTAGAAGTTGAACTGGACATCCGTCGTTGTACTGCCAGTCAAACTTAACATACCGGTGCGGATATCCGTCGTGTCTCCCTGCTGCGGCGTGACGGTGACATAGAAGTCTTTCTGCACATCATCAGGGGCGGTGAAGGACTTAAAAATCTTACCATCAAGTTCGAAGGTGCCAGTCGACTTTGTCCAAGTGCCTCTGATGGTCGTGTTCTCCTGAACAGTAATCGTGCCGTCCTGGTTCCAACCGCTGAACTTGTAGGTGTTGCCGTCCACGTCGGTCACGGTGGATGTGCTGGTATAGTCGCTGTTGACGGTGTAGTTGGCGCCTTTATCTACTGTATCCGGCTCGGGAAGCGTCGGTGCCTTGTGCTGGTCTTCGTCAAATGTCACACCAGTGAGGCCGGTCCATTCGTAGGTGACGGTGACTTTCTCGGTCTGCTGGAGTGTGTAGGTATAGGTCGTATTCTGAGTAATAACCGTCGTATTGTTTACAGGAGTTTCACTCCCCCAACTGCCAGTGCTGGTATAGTCGGTGCTAGGTTTGACCTTTGTGGTGTCGGGAACAGCCTTCAGCGTTTCGTTCGTGGCCTTCCACTCGCCATTGGTGTCCATGGTCTTGACCTTCACGGTCTCCGTCTTAGAAGTGGTGTCATCATCCCACTTACCGCCTACGATGTTATACGTAGCTGTGGCGTCGTAGAAGTCAGGGTTGCCGTTGTTGTTTTTGTCATAGCCCCAGACTGCATAGACGATCTTGTCCGCATCCATTGTGATTTTATAGATGAGGTTGCTGGGCTCCGTTTCGTGAATCATCTCGTCCTTCGTTGCAGACCAACCAAGGAAGACGACATCATAGCCGCCAACGGGAGCATGTGTGGGAAGCGGGTTGAACTGCAACGCTACAGACTGGTTATAGTTATACTTGGTGTCATCCCCAGGAACGCTGCCCGTGCCGCCGTTGGCGTCGTAGGTGAGGGTGTAGGTCTGGGTATAGCTGTTCCTTACCGTGACTTTCTCACCAATAACCTCGAGATCACCGTTATTTTTTGTAACTACGCTAAGTTTTAACGTGTACTTCGTCTTATCGTACGCAATACCACTTGTCGAGCCTTCCGTCTCTTCTACTTCGAATTCATATTCGTTTCCATAGGTCAGTGTCGGCTTGCTCGTACTCGTAAATTCAAATGGTTTTATTCCTGCTTCCTTAAACTTGACTTTGCCCGTATAAGACTGCTCTGTCGTCGTTTCAGGTTTTGTCTGCTTTACAGTTACAATGAATTCTTCCTCATTTGTCAATTCATTGAGTCCAGTCATCGCAAACTGCTTCTCAACGAAGTCTTCCAGATCGACAGAAATGGTCTTTGCGGTCCATTGCGCGATAAGCTCTACGTCGTCACCATCGAACATAATATCGTCCTTGCCATGATACGTCTTATCCGTGGTATCGCCACTCTTTTTCCATCCAGTGAAATCATAGCCTGCTCGCTTCGGTTCTTTTTCATCAACCGTTGTGCCAGTAATAAAATACTTGCTGTCAGAGGGCATATCGGTGACAGCTTCACCATCTACGCCAGGGTCGTAAGTGACCTGATAGCCCTTCACAGTCGGAGAGGTAACCGAAACGACGGAAGTAGCGCCCTCACCTGCTTTGTCCAGAATAGACGCATCCCCATTGTTCGTAGGAATCTGGCCACTATCGGAGCCAGTCGTACCGACTTCAACCTTGAACTCAATGATCAGCTTATTGCCGTGCTTCGTCTGGTTACCATTATTCGTATCGAAGCCGCACCACTGTTCTTTAAAGTTGAAGTTCGTTACAGTGATCGTCTTGCCATCTACATTGATCTGCGCGTTAGCAAAGTCATTTTCTGTTGTTTCAAACTTGTACTGACCATCAACAATGTCGTCAAATGCTGCGGTCTTAACTTTAACGTCGTTCAAAGTACCAGTGAACGTAAAGCTATCGCCTACAACATCCTTTACGACCGCATTTTGATCCAAACTGGTCGTCTTGACATCCTGAATCTGGTTGCTGATCTGCTGGAAGACGTTGTTCAGCGAGGCCGAGTCAGACGCGGTGAGATAGTACCCGGTTTTGGAATTCTGTGTGTTGGGAGTAGTAATATTGGTCGCCTCCGGATAGTTCGTGGAGACCAGATGCATGAAGCGGTTGGAATTTTTGATCTGATCTGCCGCGCTGGGAGATTCCTCGCCCAACAACCCATTTGTATATTTCGTATAGGCAGGAAGCGGAAGTTCATTCTTTGCACCGGCAAAGATGCCGATCGTGAACACAGTCGCGTTATAGGTGTTCTTCGTGGTTTTTGCTGCACGGATCGCGCTGTTCGCAGTCTCTACGCTCGCACTTTTCCAGTTGCCAGACAAACCGGGAGCGCCATCGGTGAAGACGATCATGACGCGATTGCGTTTCGGGGTTCCAGAAAGCGGATTTTCTTCAAAAATTTTGTTTGCCGTCTCGATGCCTTTGTCAACAAGCGTACCGCCGTTTGCTGTCAGGTTACTGATCGTATTTTTTACAGAATTGACATCACTGGTATTCGTCATATCCTTGAAGCCGCTGGTATCGTTCGTTGCATCGGATGCAAAGCTGACAACAGCGATGCGGTGTGCAACGTTCTCACCGCCGGTGCCAACTGCTTTCTTTGCAACGCTGTCGACGAAGTTCGACGCTGCGTTCTTCAGCGCCGCCATTCTGGTTTCGCCACCGTTGCTGTTGACCCGCTGCGCATACAGATCCTCAGCTGTAAATTCTGTCCGATCACCTGTAGACGTACCGATCGTCTGCTCCTTGCCTTCTGCATCGGTATACGTATAGGTATAGACATTCTGCGTGGACTTTGTGTAAAGAACCGGACTTGCAACGCCTGTAAACCTTGGGACGGTATCGCTGCCTTTGATATTCGCGGCAATTTTTGTTCCATTTTCCAGCGTATAGGTATAGAAATTCCGCAGACGAAGTCCGTCCCCTTTCAACTTCCGGCTAACAGTCACCTCCTGATAATCCGTCCCCGAAATCTGTGCGTAGAGCGTGACTGCGCCCCACCCAGTGCTATCATCGTAATATTCTCCATTGGTTGTTCTCTCCCCATATGGGGAATAAACAGTCTGCTCTACTTTTTTAACCTCAACTTTGACGTAGGACCCGTCAGTCAGCTTATGGAAGAGGTTGTCTTTGTTTCTATAAAGATTCTCATTTCTTCTGTTGCTCTTAGTGTACTTATTGTATTCCGTCTTGCCCATTTTATTTTCGCCCATCGAGCCAGAACGGTCAAGCACCAGAATGATATCGGTCGGGACCTCCGTAACTTCCTCAGTCGTTGTCGACGAACCGGGGGCATATGCCTCAAGGCGGATGGTGTACGTACCATCATCATTTTTCGCAGCGGTCTTGCTGAGCGTCACACCGTTGGCCGTCTGCGACTCCGGATTGGTGATTGGATTCGCAGTTGTTTCCTCGTCACCCGTGGCAGCCAGCGCTACCGTCGGGAGCAGGCCGACGGTCAGGATCAGCGCCAACAACAGGGCTATGATTCGTTTCCTCATTTTTTCTTCTCTCCTTATGTATGGTTCAATTTTTTTGTTTTCTTCTTTCGTTTTTCTATGTGCAACGGCCGGGGGGCCGGGGTTTAGGGGGAAGGGTGCAATCGGGGGACGACCTCTCAGTCGCCTGCGGCGACAGCTCCCCTTCGCAAGGGGAGCCAAGGGGGGTGCGGCGGAGCCAATGCCTCCCCTTGTTAAGGGGAGGTGCCGAGCGGAGCGAGGCGGAGAGGTTCCGTAGGGCCGCTGCGGCGGGGATGACCTCTCAGGCGCTGCGCGCCAGCTCCCCTTCGCAAGGGGAGCCAAGGGGCCTACAGGAATTTCCTTCTGCAGTTCCTGCAGAAGGAAAAAAGAGGGTACCCTCTTTTGGCAGTTCATGGGGCGGATGATGTAGCAAATACTACCTGTGCGCTTATTCTAGCACAGTTGGCTGTCAAGCGCAAGAAGTTTTACTGGAATTTAACATTTTTTGATTTCTCATGGTATATGAGCCACGGCGTTTGAGCCATTGTAGCACATTTGGGGGAAAAATGCAATAGGTTCACAAGATTTATGATTTTTTTCAGGAATGTCGAAAAAAATTACAGGCGGCCCGGGCGGGGCCGCCTGCGGTTTTTAATCGCCTTCGATCATGCGGTAGCCGACGCCGGATTCGGTGAAGATGTAGGCGGGCTGGGCGGGGTTTTTTTCGATCTTGCGGCGGATGTTGGCCATGTTGACGCGGAGGATCTGGTTGTCGCTGCGGGCGCTGGGGCCCCAGAGCTCTTTGATGAGGTAGTCGTAGGTCAGGACCTTGCCCGCGTGCAGACCGAGCAGGGCGACGAGCTTGTACTCGTTCTGGGTGAGGCCGGCGTCGCGGCCGGCGATGTAGACGCGGTGCTTGCCGTAGTCGATGGTGAGGTCGCCCGCGGTGAAGACGCCGGAATTGGCGACGGCCGCAGCGCCGTCGGGCGTGCGGGTGTGGCGGATGGCGGCGCGGATGCGCGCGAGGAGCTCTTCGGTGCCGAAGGGCTTGGTCAGGTAGTCGTCGGCGCCGGCATCGAGGGCCTCGACCTTATCGCGCTCGTGGCTGCGGGCGGAGACGACGAGGATGGGGATCTTCGACCATTCGCGGACGCTGCGGAGGATGGTCATGCCGTCCATGTCGGGCAGGCCGAGGTCGAGGATGATGAGGTCGGGACAGTGCGAGGAGATCATAGTGTTGGCCATCGCGCCGGTGCCGGCCATGAGAACGTCATAGCCGTTGGCGGTGAGGATGGCCTGCATGAAGCCGCGGATGGTGCGCTCGTCCTCAATCAGAAGTACTTTCTCTTTGATCTTCATGGCTCGTTTCCTCCAATGGTAGTGTAAATTGCAGGATCGCTCCGCCGCCAGGGCGGTTCGCGGCGCGCATCTCGCCGCCGTGGGCCTGGACGATCGATTTGCAGACGGAAAGGCCGATGCCCATGTTGCGGCGCTTGTCGGAGATGGATTCCTGATCGCGGGTGAGATAGCCGTCGAACAGGCGCGGCAGGAGGGCGGGCTCGATCCCCTGCCCGTCGTCGGAGACCTCAAAGACGGCGAGATCGTCGCGGCGCGTCAGGCGCAGGGCGATCTGCGTGGTGGTCTTGCCGTGCTGGACGGCATTTTCCATGAGGTTGATCAGGACCTGCTCGATCAGGATGATGTCCATGGGGATCATCAGGAGGGTGTCGGGGGCGGAGATCTCGACGCGGGTGGCGGGGTAATGGCGCTGGAATTTCATGGCCGCGGCGCCGAGGACCTCTTCGCCGGCCTCGAGCTCCTTTTTGATGTTCGACGCGCCGGACATGCGCGTGACGGAGAGCAGGTTTTCGACCACGCCGATGAGCCAGTTGGATTCGTCGCGCATGTTTTCGAGCAGGCTCGTGCGGGTCTCGGGCGAGAGCTTTTCGCCGTTTTCGAGGATCGCGTCGATGCCGCCGACGATGGCGGTCAGGGGCGTGCGGATGTCGTGGGAGACGGCGCGCAGGAGATTGCCGCGCATTTTTTCCTTCTCGGCTTCGGCGCGGAGCTTTTCCTGCTGCTTGATCTGGGTGGTCAGGGCGCTGACCACGACGGAGACGGCCAGCATGACGAGGAACGTCAGGGGGTAGCCGGAGATGGTGAAGTTCAGCTGCATGTAGGGGTAGGTAAAGATCCAGTTGACGCCGAAGACGCCGAGGAACGAAGCCAGCAGGCCGAACAGGTAGCCGTCGGTAAAGCGCGAGACGAGGACGACTGCGCACTCAAAGATCAGAGCGACGAAGACGTCGGACGAGTCGATCATCCGCAGCAGCGCGCAGAGGATGGCCGCCAGGCCGAGAAAGCCGAGGCTCACGCCGAGATCCCGCCACGAAAACGGAAACAGCTGCCGCAGCCGCGCCCGGAGGGACTTCGGTTCTTTTTTGGTCTGTGTATTTCCCATAAGATCTTCACCCATTTTATCATAGCATAAAGGAAAGATTTCGTCGCGTTAAGGGACTGTTAAGAAGCGTTCGCTGTAAGCCTCCCCTTTCAGGGGAGGTGGCCCGGCGGAGCCGGGACGGAGAGGTTCTACCAAATTTGCAGCAACCTCTCAGTCAGCCTGCGGCTGACAGCTCCCCTGGAAGGGGAGCCTTGGGTGCGGCGCACCCCGTTGCCTTCCCCTATGAGGGGAAGCCATTGGCCCGCTGCTGCGAGGGCACGCGAAAAACGCAGCCGGGGGCTGCGTCTTTCAGATCACGTATTCATCGCCGGCGTCGGCGGCGGTCAGGCTGGAGAGCGTGACGGCGTCGAGGGCGGCACGGATCTGCGCGTCAAGGCGGTGGTAGACCTCGGAAACGCCGGAGGCGGTCTCCGCCGGGGTCAGCTGCACGTCCTCGCCGAGGCAGGCGAGCGTGCCCTCCGCCGCGCGCAGGATCTCGCCCGCGGTATAGTCCGCGGGGCTGCGCAGGAGGCGGTAGCCGCCGCCCTTGCCGTGCGAGCCCTCGATCAGCCCGGCCTCGGCGAGCGTGCGCAGGATGCGCTCGAGATATTTCTGCGACAGCTCCAGCCGCTCGGCGATCTGGCGGCCGGGGACAAGACCGCCGCGGTGTCCGGCCAGGTCGATCATGACGAGCAGGGCGTAGCGGCCGCGGGAGGAGATCAGCATTCTGCCGCCTCCCTTGCGATGATGCCGCCGCCGAGGACGGTATCGCCGTCATAGAGCACGGCCGACTGGCCGGGGGTGATGGCGCGCAGCGGCTCGTCGAAGACGAGGCGGACGCCGGTCTGCCCGGCGGGGTAGACGGTACAGGGGCGCTCGGGCTGGCGGTAGCGCGTTTTGGCGCTGCAGCGGTACGGGAAGGCCGGGGCCTCGCCGGAGATCCAGTGCATGTTCGCCACGAAGCATTCGTTCGTGTAGAGGGCCGAGTCCGGGCCGACGACGACGGCGTTCTGCTCCGGCAGGATCCTGACAACATAGATCTTCCCGTCCGAGGGCATGCGCAGGCCGCGGCGCTGGCCGACGGTATAGTGGATGATGCCGCGGTGCGTGCCGACGACATTGCCGCTTAAGTCCAGGAACGGGCCGGGCTGGGGTTCCTTGCCGGTGCGCGCGGCGATGATCTTCGCGTAGTCGCCGTCGGGGACGAAGCAGATGTCCTGGCTGTCGTGCTTGCGGGCGTTGCAGAGGCCGGCTTCGGCGGCGATCTCCCGCGCGTCGGTCTTGCGGAAGGTACCGAGGGGAAATTTGACGCGGGCAAGCTTCTCCTGCGTCAGGTCGTAGAGGACGTAGCTCTGGTCCTTGGTCTCGTCGAGGGCCTTTTTGAGGACGTACTTCTCCCCTGCCCGCTCGACGCGGGCGTAGTGGCCGGTGGCGATATAGCGGCAGCCCAGAATATCGGCGCGCTCAAAGAGCTTGTCGAATTTCAGATAGCGGTTGCAGTCGATGCAGGGGTTGGGGGTGACGCCGTGCTCATAGGCGTCGACGAAGCGGTCGATGACGCAGGCGGCGAATTTGTCCTTGAGATTGAAGACGTAAAACGGAAAGTCCAGACGGCGGGCGACGCTCCTTGCGTCCTCCGCGTCGTCGAGCGAGCAGCAGGTATGGCCCTTGGGGATGCCCGCGTCCTCGTTGTCATAGAGCTTCATCATGCAGCCGACGCAGTCGTAGCCCGCGTCGGTCAGAAGCTTTGCCGCCACGCTGGAATCCACGCCGCCGGACATGGCGACGAGCACCTTCTCAGTTCCCATTGGCAGCCGGAGACGCCTGCATGGCGGTGATCGTCTGTTCCATGAGTTCGTCGAGCGTCCAGCCGAGCATGTCCGCGCCGCGCTCGATGACCTCGCGCGAGCAGCCGGCGGCAAATTTCTTATCCTTGAACTTTTTCTTGAGGGACTTGAGCTGCAGATCCTGCACACTCTTCGTCGGCAGCATCCGCACGACGGCGCCGATGAGGCCCGTGAGCTCGTCCGTGGCGTAGAGGACCTTCTCCATCTGGTGCTCGGGCTGCACGTCGACGGTCAGCAGATAGCCGTGACTCACGACCGCGTGGATCAGGCGCTCGTCGACGCCCTTTTCCCGCAGGATCTCCGCCTCCTTCGTGCAGTGCTGGTCGGGATACTGCTCAAAATCGAGATCGTGCAGGATGCCGACGGTCTGCCAGAAGTCCGCCTCGTCGGCATAGCCGAGCTGGACGGCAAAATACCGCATGACGTCGCCCACGATGCGCGCGTGCAGGCGGTGGAATTCGCCCTCATTATATTCACACAGCAGGTCCCATGCCTGCTCCTTGGTCGGGATCATATTGACACGCCTCCTGAAAGAAGTTTGAGATCAGTATAGCATATTTTATCGGAAAAAGAAAGCGCGGGGCGAGTGCCCCGCGCGTTTTGTGTACGGTCAGTCCGCGAACAGCGGGGTAGAGAGGTAACGGTCGCCGGTGTCCGGGAAGAGGACGACGATGGTCTTGCCCGCGTTCTCCGGGCGCTTGGCCAGTTCCACGGCGGCATGCAGAGCCGCACCGGAGGAGATGCCGACCAGCACGCCCTCTTTTCTGCCGACGAGCTTGCCGGCGGCAAAGGCGTCTTCATTGGAGATGGGAAGGATCTCGTCATAGATCCTGGTGTCGAGCACATCGGGGACGAAGCCCGCGCCGATGCCCTGGATCTTATGTGCGCCCGAAACGCCCTTGGACAGGACCGGGGAGCTTTCCGGCTCGACGGCGACGACCTTGACGGACGGGTTGCGTGTCTTGAGATAGCTGCCGACGCCGGTGATGGTGCCGCCGGTGCCGACGCCGGCGACGAAGTAGTCGACCTTGCCGTCGGTATCTTCATAGATCTCGGGGCCGGTGGTCTCAAAATGGGCCTTGGGGTTCGACGGGTTGACAAACTGGCCGGGGACGAAGCTGTTCGGGATCTGCGCGGCCAGCTCGTCGGCCTTGGCGATGGCGCCCTTCATGCCCTTGGCGCCTTCGGTCAGGACGAGCTCGGCGCCGTAGGCCTTCATGAGCTGGCGGCGCTCGACGGACATGGTCTCAGGCATGACGATGATGATGCGGTAACCGCGGGCGGCGGCGACGGAGGCCAGACCGATGCCGGTATTGCCGGAGGTGGGCTCAATGATGACGGAGCCGGGCTTGAGCTTGCCGGAGGCCTCGGCGTCGTCGATCATTTTCTTTGCGATGCGGTCCTTAACGGAGCCGGCGGGGTTGAAGTATTCGAGCTTGGCGAGGATCTTCGCCTTGAGGTCCAGGTCTTTTTCGATATGCGCGAGCTCGAGCAGCGGGGTCTTGCCGATGAGCTGATCTGCGGAAGTATAAATCTTAGACATAATGATCTCCTTTTTATTTGTCAGAATGTGATGTGAAATTTGGACGGTCCAGCGGTCACATTCGACATCGGAATGCGGCGCGCGGCGGGAGATTCCGGATCATGCGCTCACCCTCTCTTCTTTGTAGAACCAACTCGGTAGGTTGGTGTTCTTCATTGGATGGCTGTATCCTAGCATATAATTCCTAGTTTGTCAATAGGCTTTAACGAATTTTTTGCCGCGTTGCATCCTGACAGGTTTTATCGTATAATGGGATAAGAAAACAGGAGGCGGCAGCTATGAACAAATTCTGGGGACATCTGAAGACCATCACGCACCACCGGCATCTGGTCATGCGCGGCTGCTTCCGGATGGGGCTGATCTGGCAGGGGCTGACGCACGACCTTTCCAAGTACTCCCCTACCGAGTTTTTCGCGGGCGTGCGGTATTTTCAGGGCAGCCGCAGCCCCAACACGGCCGAGCGCGAGGCCAACGGCTATTCTCTGGCCTGGATGCACCACAAGGGGCGCAACCGGCATCATTTTGAATACTGGACGGACCTGAGTCCCGTCACGCGGACGTATGAGCCGGTCGACATGCCGGTCCGGTATCTGTGTGAGATGGTCGCCGACCGGATCGCGGCCTGCAAGACGTATCAGGGCGCGGCCTATACCGACGCCTCCGCTCTGCAGTATCTCGACCGCGCGCAGGAATCGCGCCTCGTCCACCCGAACACGATGAAGCGCCTGCGCTTCCTGCTCACCATGCTCGCCGAACAAGGCGAACCCGCCACCTTCCGCTTCATGCGCCAGACCGTCCTGAAAGGCAAACCGTTCGCGGAATAAAAAGCGTGCCCCAAGGCTCCCCTTGCAGGGGAGCTGTCAGCCGCAGGCTGACTGAGAGGTTGTCGCAAATTTGCGACTGCCGGATGCCTCCGGCGGCCCTATCTTTTCTCTCGCAAGAGAAAAGATAGGGGAGAAAAGAGTGCTTGGGGACGCGGGGTGCGTGCTGCCTCTGAATTTAGGCAGGAACCAATGTTTCGGGCGTCATTCCACACGATAGTCACCTTACGGGCGTCTGACTACGCGCCGCCTGATACGTAGGAATCAGATTTGTAAGCAGTTACCTTTGAATATTTGCAGTCAATAGAAGGTGCAGACCAGATTTGCTGGTCTGCACCTTTTTGCGGGATGGTTTGTGTTACGCGTTGTAGGGGCGGGGCTCTGATGGCATCCGCGCCTTGCTTACGCGGATATTTTGCCGAAAAATGGCATGGTGTTGGAGCGTGGGCGTGGATGGGGTGCATATTTTGTGCAGGATGACGAAAATGGGCGGGTGGATTGCAAACATCTGCCAATGGCGGAGGCTTGACTTTTGTAGTATAATGCAGATATACTGCTCCGGGCGTTTGGCGCGGGGCAAAAATTAAGGGAGGATACTATGAAGAAACTGATCGCGCTTCTGCTGGCAGTATGCATGGTACTGGGTCTGATGACCACGGTATTCGCAGCAGATGAGAAATCCAACGACATTGTGATCCTGTACACCAACGACGTGCACTGCGCCGTCGATGACAACATCGGCTACGCCGGTCTTGCCGCGTATAAGAAGGAGATGCAGGCGGCGTACAACTACGTCGCGCTCGTCGACTGCGGCGACTCCGTGCAGGGCGACGTCATCGGCACGCTGTCCAAGGGCGAATATCTGGTCGATATCATGAATGAGGTCGGCTATGACTTCGCTTCCTTCGGCAACCATGAATTTGACTACACGCTGCCCCAGCTGCAGAAGCTCATCGACAAGGCCAAATATCAGTACCTGTGCTGCAACCTGACCTACACGGCCAAGGACGGCAAGGGGCTGACCGGCTACAAGGCGTATGAGATCAAGACTTACGGCAACACCAAGGTCGCGTTTGTCGGCATCGACACGCCGGAATCGTTCACCAAGTCCACGCCGACCTATTTCCAGGATGCAAACGGCAACTTCGTCTATTCCTTCGCCGAGGGCAACAACGGCGCTGACCTTTACAACAAGGTGCAGGAGACTGTCAACGCTGCCAAGAAGGACGGCGCGACCTATGTCGTCGCCATCGCGCATCTGGGTATTGACGAATCTTCCGAGCCGTGGCGTTCGACCGATCTGATCGCCAACACCACCGGCATCGACGTCGTGCTCGACGGCCATTCCCACTCCACCATTGAGATGGAGATGGTCAAGAACAAGGACGGCAAGGAGATCCCCCTGTCCTCCACCGGCACGAAGCTCGTCAACATCGGCAAGCTGACCATCTCGGACGGCAAGTTCACCACGGAGCTGGTCACTGACTACGCGGTCAAGGACGACGCTACCGACACATTCGTCAAGTCCATTCAGGAAAAGAACGAAGCGCTGGTCAACACCGTCGTTGCAAAGAGCTCCGTGGACCTGACCACGAAGCGTGCCGACGGCACCCGCGCCATCCGCAACCGTGAGACCAACCTCGGCGACCTCTGTGCCGACGCCTACCGTGCCATTTCCGGCGCTGACATCGCGCTCGTCAACGGCGGCGGCATCCGTGCCGACATCCCGGCCGGCGACATCACCTACGGCCAGATCATCAAGGTCCATCCGTACGGCAACGCCCTGTGCGTCGTCGAAGCGACCGGCCAGGAGATCATCGACGCGCTGGAATGGACGGCCCGCAATACCATGTCCACCTACTCTGACGGCGAGAACTCCGTCGGCGAAATGGGCGGCTTCCTGCAGGTCTCGGGCCTGAAGTACACCATCGACACCACAGTCAAGTCCTCGGCCAAGGGCGACGACAAGTCCATGTTCGTCTCCGTTGACGGCGCTTACCGCGTCAAGAACGTCAAGGTCCTGAAGAACGGCAAGTACGTTGACATCGACCCGAAGGCTACATACACGGTCGCTTCTCACAACTACATGCTCAAGGATTCCGGCGACGGCATCAACATGTTCGCGGACAACAAGCTGCTGCAGGATTCCGTCATGCTGGACAACCAGGTCCTCATCAACTACATCAAGGATGATCTGGGCGGCACCGTCCCCGCTTCCTACGCTGCGCCGCAGGGCCGCATCAGCATCATTGCCACTCCGTACACCGACGTTGTCGATGGCAACTGGGCTGTTGAGGCTGTCAACTATGTCACCGAGAAGGATTATATGAAGGGTCTGAACGAGACCACGTTCGGCCCGAACGGCGCGCTGACGCGCGGGATGCTTGTGACGGTCCTGTACCGCATGGCGGGCTCCCCCAAGGTCGAGGGCAAGGTCAGCGAGAAGTTCTCCGACTGCACGGACGGCAGCTGGTATGCCGACGCCGTTCTGTGGGCCAGCGCGAACAAGGTCGTCGACGGCTATGAGGACGGCACGTTCAAGCCCACCAAGTCCATCACCCGTCAGGAGATGGCCAAGGTCCTCTACGGCTACGACAAGATCGGCGGCAAGACGGCTGAGGGCATCACCGAAAAGCTCACCTACACCGATCTCGATGCCATTGCCGACTGGGCGCTCGAGGCTGTCACCTACTGCACGGCTGAGAAGTATCTGGCCGGTTCCAACGGCGCGTTCAGCCCGAAGGGCACCGCGACCCGCGCCATGGGCGCCAAGGTGCTCATGAACATGACGAAGGAAGCTGCATAAGCGCCTTCTCCCCCGCATTTCCCGTTTCCCCCGGGGCCTTCGGGCTCCGGGGGAAATTTTTGTCTTGACAGCGTAACAATGTTATGCTAATATACGACCGTAACATTGTTACGGAAGGAGGCACGGGATTGGAAGAGGAGCTGATCTCCAAAAAGGAGCTGCTGGAGCAGTACCAGATCTCCTACGGGGCGCTGTACCGCTGGAAGCGGATGGGGCTGATCCCGGAGGGTTGGTTCCTGCGGCGGTCCGCGCCGACCGGGCAGGAGACCTATTTCCGGCGCGCGCAGATCTGCCCGCGCATCGAGCTGATTCTGCAGAGCAAGGACCGCGTCTCGCTCGAGGCGCTGGCCGCGGAGCTGGCCGGACAAAAGCAGGCAGCAGCCGCACGGCGAACGCTGATACTGGAAACAAAATACGGAACGAAAACCTATCCCCTCGACGAGCTTCTGCATTTGTATCTTGCCGAGGGCGCACAAAGAACGGATATTCTGGAGCATCTGAAGGAGGAAGTCTTATGAACGAACACATCGATATGAAAATTTCCGGCTCGAGCACCATGCCCGGCGGCGAATACGGCAGCGTCTCGATCAGCGGCGCGGGCAAAGTCAACGGCAGCCTCAAATGCGAGGAGCTGCACTGCTCCGGCGCGGCAAAGGTGCAGGGCGACGTGGACTGCGCGGGCGAACTGCACACGAGCGGCGCGGGCAAGATAGCCGGGAGCGTCCGCTGCGGCAGCCTGTCGGCCTCGGGCGACTTTTCCGCGCAGTCGGTGCAGGTAGAGGGGCTTGCGTCCGTCTCCGGTTCCCTGCGGACGGAGCGGGCGCTTACGGCAGACGAGTTCAGCGCGTCCGGTTCTCTGGAAGCGGGCAGCGTCCACTGCCGGGCGTTCCGCGCCTCCGGCTCGTGCCGGGTCAGCGGGGATATCGAGGCGGAGACGGCAGCTTTGAGCGGCGCGGTACAGATTGGCGGACTGCTGAACGCGGAAACGGTCGAGATTTCAACGAACCCCGCGGTGCGCATCCACGCCATCGGCGGCGGAACCATCCGCGTGCTGCAGAAGGACACGACGACGTTCCTCGGCATCTTCCGCACGAGCCCTGGCCGCGCGCGCATCGGCTCGATCGAGGGCGACGATATCGAGCTGGAGAATGTCGAAGCCGATATCGTCCGCGGCAAATACGTCCGCATCGGGCATGGCTGCCGCATCGGGACGGTCGAATACGGCGAAAATCTGGAGGCCGAGCCCGGCACCGTCAGCCGCAGCACGCAGACCGGCGCGAAATAAATATCAATTCCGCGGGAAAATGTAAATATTTCTTAACTTTTCTTCAAATGGTTTGATTCCTGCCGCGATTTGTGATAGAATGCAGTGGTATGTGAATTTCATGATAACTGGAGAGATTCGATGTCACAGGTCAAATTATTCAGCTCGTCCGGCGGCGCACGGGTCGCCAAGCGCTCCGGCCGGCAGAAAAAGCAGAAGGTCAAAAAGCCTCTGAAGACGCTGGCCATCTGGCTGCTCGTCATCCTCTGTCTGGAAGGGCTGTACTTCTTCTGTATCTATACCAACAATTCGTTCGTCAAGAAATGGCGCACGATCTACATCAACACCGCCATGGATACCATGCGGCACCAGTGGCTGGCGACGTATTTCATCCCCAAGGACGTGATCGACGAGGTCCGGTACGAATACGGTCTGGTCAAGGCCGGGACCGTCGGCAAGGAATCGACCTGGGGCCGGACCGATCCGGTGCCCGCGGACCAGACGCCGTCGACGTCCAATGACAGCATCGTCACCCTTGACCCCAACGTCACGCATGAGACCGACCAGCCGGACGCCGAGGAGCTGACGCAGGAAGAGCTCGAAAAGCAGGCGGAGGAAAATTTCTATTCCGTCTTCTGGGAGCTTGACCGGACCTCGATGGAGACCTATCTTGCCGAGCACCCCGACACGCTGGCCAACGGCTGGGAGCATATTTACATCAACGAAGCCGGGTTCGACGACAAGGGCACGTCCATCCAGTCGACCTTCGGCGAGCAGGTGCTGGCCATCGACGCGTATAACGGTGTGCTGCTGCTGCGCATCTCCGGCAAGGGCTACCGCGGCGTACTGGCTGTGGGCAAGGACCCGTCGCGGCTGTCTATCGAGATGGCAACGACGCTCGGCACCGCCGGTCAGCTCTCCGGCACGATCGCCGAGGCGCACAACGGCGTGCTGGCGATGAACGCCAACGGCTTCCTCGACCCGAACGGCGCGGGCAACGGCGGTCTGCTCGCGGGCTATACGATGTCCAACGGCAAGGCCTACGGCGACCATTTCTCCGCCTACGCCTACAAGCGCATCGAGCTGCACGAGGACGATCTGTTCTACATCAAGGACGCGCTGTCCCCCGTCAGTGAGGACTGCACCGACGCGGCGGAGTTCACCCCCGCGCTGATCGTCGACGGCAAGAAGATCATGGACGATTACTGGACCGGCGAGCAGCCGCGCGCGTGCATCGGCCAGAGCGAGAAATACGAGATCCTGATGCTCGTCATCGAGGGCCGGTATCCGCTCGAGGGCATTCTCGGCACGAGCGTCAACAACTGCTCCGAGATCCTGCTGCAGCACAAGTGCATGCAGGCCATCAACCTCGACGGCGGCTCGAGTGCCATGCTGTGGTTTGACGGCGAGTACGTCACGCAGTCGTCCTCCTCCCCCCTGCGCTACACCGGCGGCCGCCCGCTGCCGAACGCATGGGTATATAAAAAAGCAGAGTCATAAAAGTAACCCCCCGGACGATACGTCCGGGGGGGTTTGTTTGCCTATAGCTTCCCCCTCATAGGGGAAGCCTTTGCGGTGCACCCTGTAGGGGCGGGGCTCTGCTCCGCCCGCAGGTGCCGGTTTCATCGGAAGAACGGGCGGAGCAGAGCCCCGCCCCTACAACGCGTAACACAAACCATCCCGCAAAAAGGTGCAGACCAGCAAATCCGGTCTGCACCTTCTATTGACTGCAAATATTCAAAGGTAACTGCTTACAAATCTGATTCCTACGTATCAGGCGGCGCGTAGTCAGACGCCCGTAAGGTGACTATCGTGTGGAATGACGCCCGAAACATTGGTTCCTGCCTAAATTCAGAGGCAGCACGCACCCCGCGTCCCCAAGCACTCTTTTCTCCCCTATCTTTTCTCTTGCGAGAGAAAAGATAGGGCCGCCGGAGGCATCCGACAGTCGCAAATTTGCGACGACCTCTCAGTCAGCTCCCCTGGGAGGGGAGCCTTTTACAGCAGGATGCAGATCATGCCGCCGGTGTTTTCGTTGATCATGCGGCCGAGGGTCTTGGTGAGCTTCTGCCGGGCGTCGTCCGGCATGCGCATGATCTTGGCGGTGACGCCCTCGGAGACGAGCTCGTAGAGAGACTTGCCGAAGATGTTGCTCTGCCAGAGCTTGTCGGTGTCCTCCTCGTATTCGCCGAGCAGATAGTCGATCAGCTGCTGGGACTCCTGCTCGCCGCCGACCATGGGGCTGATCTCCGTCTCGATCTGCGCGCGCAGCATGTGGATCGACGGAGCGCTGGCGCGGAGCTTGACGGCGTAGTTGCCGTTCTTTTTGACGATCTCCGGCTTTTCGAGCTTCAGCTCCTCTGCGCCGGGCATGACGATGCCGTAGCCCGTGGCCTTGACCTGCTCGAGCGCGGTCTGGACCTTGTCGTAGAGCTTTTTCGTCTGCGCCAGCTCCTGCAGCATCTGCAGAAGGGCTTCATCGTCGGCGATCTCCACCCCGGCCTGCCGGGACAGCTCCTCGTAAAACAGCGCCTGCGGCAGATGCAGCTCGCAGCTGACCGTGCCGGTGCCGAGGTCGACCTCGCGCACGCGGAATTCGTCGACCGGCTCGAGCTCCTGCAGCGTCCCGAGGACGCTTTCGGCCTCGCTGAGGCTGGTGAGCGCGCCCGCGCGCTCGAGCATGGCGTCATAGAGCGCGGCCTTGACCGGATGGCCGTCCGGCAGCGCACGGACCCAGCTCGGCAGGAAGAAGCGCAGCTCCTCCACCGGGAAGGCGTACATGACGGCCTCGAGCAGACGGCCGATGTCCTGCGTCTGCATGTGCATGCAGTCCATGGCGAGGGCCTGCACGCCGTATTCGCTGCGCAGCTGCGCGCACAGGGCCTCCGCCGGGGCCGCGCCGGGGCTCTGCGTATTGACGAGAACGACGAAGGGCTTGCCCGTCTTCTGCATGTCGGTGATGGCGCGGGCCTCGGCCTCGCGGTAGTCCTCGCGCGGGATATCGGTGACGGTCCCGTCGGTCGTGACGACGACGCCAAGGGAGCTGTGATCCTCCATGACCTTTTTGGTGCCGAGCTCCGCCGCCTGCGCCATGGGCAGCTCCTCCGGGGCCCAGGGCGTGGTGACCATGCGGGGCCTGCCGTCCTCGGTGTCGCCGACCGCGCCGGGGATCATGTAGCCCACGGAGTCGATCAGGCGCACGCGCAGCGTCGTTTTGCCGTCGGGGCTGATGCGCGCGGCCTCGTTCGGAACGAATTTCGGCTCCGCGGTCATGATGGTCCGGCCGGAGCCGGACTGCGGCAGCTCGTCGGTGGCGCGTTCGCGCTCGTAGACGTTTTCGATGTTCGGCAGCACGAGCTGCTCCATAAAGCGCTTGATGAATGTGGATTTTCCCGTCCGCACCGGGCCGACGACGCCGATATAGACCGTGCCGTCCGTGCGCCCGGCGATCTGCTCATAGATCGATCTGTGTTCCATAGTCCGCCTCCTCTGCCTTACATGGGAATGAGGAGAAGCCTTCCGGCCTCTACCTCCGGCTGCGTCAGATGATTGGCCGTCTGGATGGCCTGCGCCGTGGTCTTATACCGCTTGGCAAGGTCCCACAGCGGCTGCTGCGCGCCCGTGCGGCGGATGACGACCGACGCGCGCTCCGCGCGCGGCTGCCGCGTCAGATCGAGCGTGCCGCCCACCAGGTTCTGCAGCTTCTGCTTGGCAAACGACTGCAGCTGGAACACCGCGTCGTACCGCAGCTCGACCGCACCGCTGCCCGCCGCGGCATAGCCCTCCGGCTGGAGCTGGAAGACGGCCTCGCAGGCGCAGTCCTCGTCCAGTGCGGTCTTGCAGCTGACCTCGGTGCGGAAGGATTCGGACTGCACCGCGCCGTCCGCGTCCGTGTAGACCGTGTCCGCGCGCAGGGGCACGTGGACGATCACGCCGTCTGCCGTGCGCTCGAGCGCCATCGCGTCGGGATAGACGCGGCAGTCGAGCACGGCGGACGCCTGCGCCGGGAAGGACGGACGGATGGGCTCGCGCAGGGTCTGCGCGTCGAGGCGCATGCTGTATTCCTGCTCCTGCCACTGGGGCTGGAAATCGCCGCGGGTGGAATAGGCGTCCTCGCAGAGCGTGAGCGTCTGCGGCTGGATGACGGTGCACTGCGCGAGGATCCCCGCGCCGAAGAGCAGCTTCTGACCGGTCTCAGTGTCGACGGGCTCGAGCTGCACGCCGGTCACGAGCAGGGCGGTCTCCACGTCCTCGTTCTGTTCATAGTCCCCCTGCAGCTGGCAGTACTGGGAGAAGGGCACGGCGAGGCTCAGCGTGCGCAGCTCATTCTGCTCGTCAAGATAGGTCAGCTGCAAATTGGCCGTGCCCTTCATCACGGCCTTGCTGCCGACCAGATTCTGCTCCGCCACGACCGGCTGCAGCATGCAGTCGGCCAGCCGGACGATCTTCGCCCGCCCTTCCGGCACGTTCAGCTCCTCGCTGACCTGGAAGGCGCGCTCGGCCGTTTCGACCGGGACGGCGTTGGAATAGGACTGCGTCTTCTGCTGCAGGCAGGCAGGCGCGTCGGTCAGCGCGCGCACCTCTTCCGTCCACGGCTCATATCCGTCCGCCTGGACCAGCACGCTGATGCGCAGCAGGACCTTGCGGGAGTTGATGAGTCGGCTGTCGGCGCTGCGGACCGAGCAGCGGACGACGGACTGCGTCAGCTCCTGCAGGTCGCTGCTTTCCAGCTTCAGGGTGAACGGGACGTCGGTGGTGAGCAGCTGCAATCCGCCCGCCTCGTCGGCATAGAGGCAGGAGGCGCGCAGATTGCCCGTCACGAGCAGACTTCCGGCGCGGCTGGTCTTGCTCTGCAGCTCCGGCTCGGCGTAGCAGATGAGCGTGCGGGCGGCGTCGGGCATGGCGTCGGGTATGATGAGCTCCTGCGTCTGCTCCTGCGCGAGGGACAGATGCGCCGTGCGCTTCAGGCAGGAACGCTGTTTTTGTTCGAATGCAAGCTCCATAGTCTCAACTCCTTGTATGTTCTGGGATATCTATACGCGGAGCCGGACAAGGATATGTTCATTTCAGCAGCAAAAGTCCGAGCACGATCAGAATGATGGCCACTAGCACCCGCAGAAACCACCCGCACAGCGCAAACGACACCAGCAGCCCGATCCCCGCCCCGAGCAGCACCAGCCCCAGCTGCTCCGTTTTCACACACATATATCGATCCCCCCTCTGCGCCAGCATACGCAGAGGGACTCGCAGAGGTGCCGGTTTTTCGAGGCGTTTGCGGCAGCCACAGGAAACGCCGGGGCGGGTGCCCCGGCGCGGATCATTAGCTTCATATAGGAGCGTGCGCCTTACGGCCGCGGTTCTGAGACCTCGCGTCCGGCGAGGAAGACTTTTTTCACGTGGACGAGATCGTCGATGAGGAGCAGGTTGGCTCTTTTTCCGGGGGCGATGGAGCCAAGTTCGCGGTCCAGGCCCAGGAGCTTTCCGGGTTCAGGCTCGCCATGCGGATCGCGTGGCACAGGCCGTAGCCGGTGTGCGCCATGAGATTCCGGCACGCGCTGTCCAGCGTCAGGTGGCTGCCGGCCAGATGCCCCTCATAGTCATAATTGAGATCCGGGCCCCAGGCGATCCCGTCGGCCTCGTTATTCTTATAATCGCCGTCGGCTGGCATGGAGTCGGTGATCAGGATGATCTTCTCCACGCCCTTCGTCCGCACGACCATCTTCAGCATATCCGGGTCGACATGGATCCCCGTCTCGTCGCAGATGAGCTCCGCGTACATGTCCGGATCATACAGCGTATATTCGTCACAGCCTGCGCCGATGGTCCCCTGTGCAAAACCCGGTGCCTTGCCGGAATCGCCGTGGTGCGTCTGTACCTTCACGCCGCAGCCGCGCACCCGGCGGCACTGCGCGGCGGTCGCGTGCGAATGGCCCAGCGCGAAGATCGCGTTCGGATCCGCCCGGCGCACGTCCTGCATGAACCGTTCGATCCCCGGTCTGGCCGGGTCGATCGCCCAAATGCGCGCAAAGCCGCGCATCGCGTCGATCAGCGGCCGGTATTCCTCCGGCCGGATCTCCCCGCGCCAGAGGATCGAGTTCTGGTTGCTGCCCTCGCCGCTCATATACGGCCCTTCCATATACAGGCCGCCGAGGTTCCCCGCCCCCTGCGCAATGGCGGTCTTTACGTTTTCCAGTCCCTGCAGCATCTGCTGCAGCGTCAGATTGCAGTAAAAGGTCGGCAGGACCGTCGTCTCGCCGTGCGAGAGGAAAAAGTCCGCACATGCGCGCGGCGCGGCATAAAAGTGCTCCCGGACCGTGCCGTGGTTATGGATATCGACCAGCCCCGGCGCGGTATATAGTCCTTGTGCGTCGATCAGCTCCGCGTCCGCCGGGATGTCTACCTCCGCGCGCTTTCCGCACTGCACGATGCGCCCGTTTTCAAACGTGACCGCACCGTCCCAGACATAGCTGTCTTCCAGGATCAGCTTTGTGTTGATAATTGCCTGCATGTCATTTCTCCTTTGTAACGCGGGATATCCCGCAGGGTTCCCTGCGGGATACGGGATCCTCTATAACAGCCGCCCTTCCTGCCGGCGGCAGTATAGCATTTCAGAACGCCGCTGCTTCCGTCACTGCAGCGTTTTCTCAGATATCCTTGTCCGCGATGCCGTTATACCAGCTGCCGAAGGGCTTGGCGATGGCTTCGGACACGTAGCACACTCCCTTCTTGAGACGGTAGATGGATGCCGGGCACTCCATGCTGATCGGGCCGTACAGCTCCAGCCGGGAGACCATGCGCTGCCACGAGCTGCCGTCCGCATTGGCGAAATTGTGCAGCTCCACGACCTCCTTCGCGTGCATCACGTCGCGCGGACCGATCGTCGCGGACTTCGGCGGCACGGCCCACACGTCGCCGGACGCGCCCATGGGCCCGAACAGCGAGTTCTCACAGACCGTCAGCGGGACCTCCGTCGTGATGCGGGAGCCCAGCTGCAGGAATTCTTCCATGGAGGCAGCCTTGAACTCCTCGCTGCGCGGATCGATGAATGCCGTGTGGCCGGGCCATCCCGTCGCTGTGTAGATCACGTCCGCGCCGCCGCCCGTCACTTCGTCGATGACGTTGGAATATGCATCGTTCGCCCGGAGCTCGTTCGTAAAGGTGTGCCAGTGGTCGCGCGCCGGACGCAGGTCTTCCCGGATCCGGTAATAGAAGTGGTTCAGGAAGCTGTAGCCCAGGCCCGCGCCATAGGTCAGCGGCGCGACATTGCCGTTCTCGTCAGCCCACTCGTCCATGGCAAAAGCGTGGAGATTGCGGCAGTTGATATTGAACTTGTTGATCATCTCCGCGACTGCCGAATAGGCCGCCGGCCACTGGTTCGGGCAGATCATGGAGAAGGGCTTATCCTCCAGATCGCTCTTTACGATGCGGTAGAACATATCCTGTACCATGCAGAGAGTCGGGTCCAGGACCACGCGCACGGAATATCCGTTCTCGTTCGTGTATTCCATGTCCTCGCGTCTGATATTGCGCACGCGCTCCAGCTCCTCCAGCGGCAGCTCGCTGTGCGGCAGCCACGACGCCGGTCTGAATCTGAATTCGTCATAAAGTCCCATATTTATACTCCTTTTGTCTTCGGTTTGCCGTTTTGTTGCATATGATGGTTGCGCTTCTTTCTTCCGGGAAATCATGTCAAATAAATAATTATAATATTATTTTTGCGCATTGAACCATTCCGAGGGGTTCAGAAGCCGTTCCGGTACATCCCGGAACAGGGTATGAATCTCATTGAGCTGCGCTTCGCTCAGCCGGGCTGTGCGGTCGAGCAGGTCCACATTCTGCCGCACCTGCTCCGCTGTCTCGCTGCCGAGCACCAGACTCGTTACGCCCGGCAGACTCAGTGCGAACGACAGGGCAAGCTCTGCAGGTGCCAGCGCGTACTTCCCGCACAGGCTGCGGAAGCTGACCAGCGTCTGCCGTGCGAATTCCATCCGCGGGTCGAGCTGCTCCGGTGTCTGGAATACCAGCCCCTGCAGATATACGCTCCGCACAAAGATCATCATGCCCGACGCGCGCAGCGCGTCAAGTCCGCCGTTGTCGATCTGCCGCCAGTCGAAGATATTCAGCGGGATCTGGGCAGCATCAAACCCGGACGCCGCGATCACGCGGTAGTCGTGATGAGCATAGGCCGAGATGCCACTGAAACGGATCTTCCCGGCCTGCTTCAGCTCATCAAACACGACACGCATGTTCTCACGGTCACAGTCGTACTCGTCAAAGTTATGCAGCATCAGGCAGGGAATACAGCTGAGTCCAAGCTGCTGCATGGAGTGCTCCAGCTGCGCATTTACGCTTCTGCGCAGTGCGTCCAGACCGCTGTGGTCGAGTGCTTTGAGCTTGGTGGTAATAAACGGCCGCTTTTCTTCCGGTATCGTCTGCAGCCACTGCCCGATGACCTGTTCAGAGTCGCCATAGGCCGCCGCCGTATCCAGCGCGCTGATCCCGTTCGTCAACGCAGTATCCAGAATCCCGAACGCCTGCGTCCGATCCGGCTTGCCGGACTGATTGTTGATCCCGTAGCTGACGCCGAGCTGTACCGTACCGAGTGAAAGCTCCGAGATGCTTACGCCCTTTGTCTCGTTGTATTTCATATGCCTTGCCTCAGCTTACCACGCAGTCCAGCCGCCATCGACCGTTACATTGGAGCCCGTCATAAAGCTCGACGCATCGGAAGCCAACAGCAAAATCGCGCCCGCGATCTCATAGCTCTGGCCGAAGCGACCAAGCATAGTCTTGTTAGCCAGCTGTGCGTTGAATGCAGCGTCGTCCTGATTTCTCGGGTTCGGGAACGGGCCCGGGGTGATGCTGTTGACACGGATGCCGTACTGCGCCAGAGACCCAGCTGCATAGCGCGTGATCTGTGCGACGCCCGCCTTGCCGGCACCGTAGTTGGGCGGCTGCTTCTGCGGATTATCGCCATAGATCCGAAGGTCCGGGGATACAATGCCGTACATCGAGCAATAGTTGATGATCGAGCCGCCGGTCTTCTTCATGAACGGAACGACCTCACGCATACCGCGGAACACCACACCGAGAGAACCGTCCACGCCCTTGTTGAACACGTCGTCTTCCATGTACTCCAACTGGCTGCCCTTGCCGTAGCCTGCGCCGTAGCTTGCGCAGTTGATCAGCACGTCGATATGTCCGTAGGTATCATAGACTTTCTGGAAGCAGGCGCGGATCGATTCCGAAGCCGACACATCGCACTCCACGAACAGATCGCCAACCGGCTGCGGGGCGTTCGCCCAGCGTTCTTCCGCCGCGCGGATATCCGCCACGACCACCGTCGCGCCGAAGTCCTTGAGAATCTTCACGTTTTCCGTGCCGAGATAGCCTGTGCCGCCCGTCACGATGCAGACCTTCCCGGTCATGTCCATCAGCTTTTTGTAATCCATTTTGCTCTCCTCGATTCTTACACGTATTCTTGCATATAATGGATGGTTTCCAGCTCCGCGCGGAACGCGGCGCGTTCTTCGTCGGTGAAACGCTTCTGCGGATAGACCTGATAGCCGCAGTCATAGCCGAGCATGGTCAGGATATCCTTGATGCCGCAGACCACACCGAACTTCAGGAGGATCTCAATGAGCTTGTTGGCCTTATACTGCGCGGCACGGGCCGTGTCGAGATCGCCTGCGCGGAAGCTACAGTAAATCTGGCTGAAGAGCTTCGGCATGACGTTGTAAGTCGCTCCAATGCCGCCGTCTGCTCCCATGGCCAGTCCGCAGAGCAGGCACTCGTCCGGGCCGTTGATGACGTTGATGTTGCCGCTGCGCAGCTCCTTGATGCGGTGCATGGTGAAGTAATCATAACTTGTCCACTTGAGGCCGATCATGTTGGGGATGTCCATAAACCGGTCGACCATGTCCCAGGTGATACTGACACCGGACAGCGGGGACGCATACATTAGAACCGGCAGACCGGAAGCGTCCGACAGCGCCTTATAATAGTCCGCAATCTCCGCTTCTCCATAGTGAAAGAAGAACGGCGGGACGGAGGAAATGGCATCGAGGCCGATCCGGCCAGCATGGCGCGCAAGCTCAACGGCAGTCGTCAGGTCAATCGCGCCGACGTGCGCAATGAGGCTGCCTCCGTTTTTGACTTCGTCCTTGGCAATCTCGGCAATTTCCATGCGTGTCTTTTTCTGCAGGACCGGGCCTTCCCCCGTTCCGCCGCAGAGATAAAAGCCATTCAAACCGGCCTTCATCTGATCGTTCATCAGCCGGCGCATGCTTCTTTCATAGACGTTTCCATCCTCATCCACGCAGGAAACCAGGGCCGACATCACGCCGGTAAACAGAATATTTGTTTTTGTCTCCATCTGGATTTTTACTCCTTTTGTCTTGTTTATGAGCCAATCATAGCAGTTTTTCTTCGCATTTTCCATCCGGCTGACGGACGAATTTCTGCACGCGATGTCCGGAACTCAAATCCTGCCGAAAGCATGAAAACCGGACGGTTTCTGTGGAAAAATGTCTGCTGCGGCAATGGAAAAGCATCCTCCGTTCTGCTATATATTGAGGTAATGATTTGTTACAAGGAGAGACTTTTTATGATTTTTGATACGTTCGACCATTATACGGTCTATCTGGGGCTGAACCCAGCGCTCGATGCTGCGCTGCAGACGCTTGCGCAGCAGCTTCAGCAGCCATTCGATCCGGAAAAGGAACAGCTTGCAGGTGGCGGCTGGTTTTTTGGAACCCAGTATGGCACCAGAGCGCGTACGGAGCTGAAGGCTGAGGCACATCAGAAATACATCGACGTGATGGCAGCCGCAGACGGCGAGGAAACAATTTACTGGAAGCCCGTCAGCGAACTGCAGACCGTTCTTGCGCCGTATGATCCGGAAATCGAAGCGCTTCTGGCCGGTGTGGACAGCGATGCCATCCCGCTCCGCCTGCATCCGGGCCGTTTTGTGGTGTTCTTCCCGGAAGACGCACACGCACCGGGCGGCATGTCCGGCACGCAGAGCAGCACGATCAAAAAATATATTGCAAAGGTTCCGATCTGAATTTCCGGGTCTTCTGCCGGGCTGTCCGCAAGACGGACAGCCCGGTCTGTTTTTATGCCTACGCAAACTGCAGCGCAAACAGATCCGCATCCTTCATTTCGAACTTCAGACGGATCATTTTTCCCTCAAACCGGGACAGGTTACTGTTGCCGCGCCAGCTGACGACACGGTTGAGTTCATTGCCATAAATCAGGTCACAGTCTTCAACCGCAAAATCGCTGGCCGGCCAGCCGGTGCCGTCGCCAATGATCCCAACGCGGATCCCACCGGCAGCAGACGTCGCATAGTTCAGTGTCAGCTGATTTCCCGTGAAACGGAAAAGCTTCGTAACAAACGAACCACCGGCATAGGGCGCATGGACGGAGGCAAAACCGTGTCGGCGGATCGCATAGCGGCGCAGGCATGCGTCGTCCCATTCATAGTGCTCATTGACAAAGATAGAGAATTCCTCTGCAGACGTTTCCAGCATGCCCCAGGCCGTAATGTAGTTGCGCTGCGTCCAGCAGCGCTCGTCCAGTTCCGGCCGCAGCCAACCTTCCAGGAAGGTCCGGTCAAAGCGGACGCCGTCGCGGCTGGTCATAAAGACACCGTCGGAAACGCCGGGGAACGGGCAGGACGCAACCTTGTGCCGGTCATACATAAACCGCATGGGCATGGAAATGTAAAGCTGTTCCGCACCGGGGCAAAGGAAGGTTGCGTTCGTGTAGAAGTGTTCCAGCGGAATATGGTGCTGGTAGCAGTTTGCACGCAGCGGCTGCCAGTGCAGAAAATCCTTGGAGCAGGTATTCTGGATTGCGCGGATCCCGACACCGAGATCGTCGAGCGTATCGGGCACACTGACTTCGCGGAATTCACCATCCTGCGGCTCGGATTCCCAATCGATCGGGCGGGCAAAATATCGCGAGTAGCACTGATATCCATCGATATTCGGGTCATAGAAGCAGAGATTCTGCGAGTCGAGCGCACCGTCACGGATGATGGGTTCTTCCTGCATTTTGCTCCAGTGAATTCCATCGGCAGACTGATAAGCGACAAGACCGGTAGAGATATGACCGGCAACCGCTTTATACCGTGCTTCAGGCGCGCAGGCAGGGTTTGTATCCAAAAACGGGGAGAAATTGTGGGACATGATGCCGCTGAGCAGGATATTGTTTTTTGTGCTGCCCTCAAATTCAACCAGACCAAGCTCCGGCTTTTCCCAGTGGATCCCGTCATCGCTGAGTGCCAGGCAGGTATATTGCGCCGTACTCAGATCGCCCTTTTCCTTGGCAGTCTTCTGCGCGCAGGCACGGTAATACAGGCGATACTTCTCTCCATCAAAAAACACGCTGTTATAGGCACTGCTGCCTGGTCCCTCCCAGGGCTGGTCAAACGCAATGGCAATTTCCTTTTTGACAGGTGCATGCAGCTTCAACTGCGTGCCGTACATCTGGTCGATCAGATAGTGATCGACAAACAGCTCGGGGCGGCCGCCGATATTAATACCGTCGGTATCTGTCGGACGTTCGGACTGGATAGACTCCTGTTTGCTCATGGTGTTCCTCCTTATTTAGGGGTGCAGAAGCGGAAAGAATAGAGCTCCGCGTCCTGCAATTCAAATTTCAAACGGATCATCTGGCCGGTCAGACCGCCCAGCGTCCGCTGCCCACGAAATGATACCGGGATCCTGCAGTCGTTGCCATAGAGGACGTCGCAGTCTTCCGTGCTGCGCGCACAGACCGGCTGTCCATTCTGCAAAAGGATCCCGACACGCACGCTGCCCGCGGCGCTTGTCGCACAGTTCAGCGTCAGAGCGTCCGCCGTACACAGAAGCGGTTTTGTCAGGATCGCAGCCCGCTTTGTGCCTGCACGCAGGCAGACAAGGCCGTCCCGGCGCACGGAAAACAAATACAGGCGCTTTTCCTCCCCCGCTGCCGCACGCACGGAAAACGTCCAGCCGTCTGCAAACGACTCTGCGAAGGCCTCTACGCCCTCCCAGGTCAGTCCCTTCTGCGGACGGAGCCATGCATCCTCCCAGATCTGGCTTTCGCCGCCTGCGTGAACCTGCAGACACAGGTCCGCAAGCTCCGGCTGCTCCGGATTGACACGGGAAAGAAAACGCACCTTCTGTGCTTCCGGCAGGCGCAACCAACCGGGCGTACTCCCCGCAGGCGCGGCTGCGGCAGGGCCAAGGCAACGCGGCGTACACAGCGCCGCCTCAGCGCCGCTTTCCCATGCGATCCATGACCCATCAGCTGCTGCATAACTGCAGCACAGCATCGGCTCCATCTGCTTAGTCCGGATAGAAGCAGGCTACGCAGTGCCCCTGCGCATCCTTCAGTTCGCTGAGTGCCGGATCTTCGCATTTGCAACGCTCCTGGCACTTCCAGCACCTAGGATGGAACCGGCATCCCTTCGGCGGATGGGCCGGCGACGGGACATCGCCTTCCAGAATGATCTGGTCCTTTTTCACATCCACATCCGGAATCGGCACAGCAGACAAAAGCGCCTGCGTATATGGATGCGACGGGCGGCGATAAAGCTCGCTCGCGCGGGCGTATTCGACGACGCGGCCAAGGTACATAACGGCAACCCAGTCGCTCATGAATTCCACCACGCTCAGATCATGCGCAATAAACACATATGTCAGGTTCTTTTCCTGCTGCAGATCTTTCATCAGGTTCAGGATCTGAGCCTGAATCGAAACATCCAGCGCGGAAACCGGTTCGTCGCATACAAGCGTTTCCGGATTCACGCACATGGCACGCGCAATGCAGATTCTCTGGCGCTGGCCGCCGGAGAATTCGTGGGGGAAGCGGTTCATATAGTCTGCAGGGAGCTGAACCGTCTCCAGCAGCTGAGCGATCCGCTCGATCCGCTCGGCCCGCGTTTTTCCGATTCCATGGATCTGCATGGGCTCGTCAAATGCCTGCAGAATCGTCTGCGACGGATTCAGTGACGAATACGGATCCTGAAACACCATCTGAATACGGCGCTTCATGGCAAAGCGTTCTTTTTTATTCATGCTCAGAAGATCGCGCTTTTCATCGTTCAGCGTATAAAGGATCTTTCCGCCAGTCGCTTCGTGCAGACCAACGATGCATTTGCCAAGCGTCGTCTTGCCGCAGCCGCTCTCGCCGACCAGGCCGAGTGTTTCGCCGCGATTGAGCGTCAGCGACACGCCATCGACCGCCTTTACATGGCCGACGACCTGATGAAATGCACCCTTCACGATGGGATAATATTTCTGCACATCCTGCAATTCGAGGATCACATCAGCCATTGTCAGTCGCCTCCTTGTAATTCCAGCAGCGGACCTGATGGCCCGGCTCCACCTCGACCGCCCGCGGCACCTGCCGGCAGGCTTCAGTCGCGTATTCACATCGGCTGGCAAACTCGCAGCCCGCCGGGCGGTCCACCAGACTGGGTGTGCTGCCCTTGATGCTGTAAAGCCGGTCTTTTTTCATGCCAAGCACCGGGACCGCCTTTAAAAGGCCCTGCGTATATGGATGCGCCGGAGATTTCATGACCTGCCGGATGCTTCCGTATTCCACAATCCGGCCCATATACATAACAGCAATATCATCCGCCATCTCCGCCACCAGCCCCATGTTGTGCGTGATCATCATGATGGATGTCCCATGCTCACGCTGCAGCTTCTTCATCAGCGCAATAATCTGCGCCTGGATCGTAACGTCAAGCGCCGTGGTCGGTTCATCTGCGATCAGAATCCGCGGATTGCAGGCCATGGCGATTGCAATCATGACGCGCTGCTTCATGCCGCCGGAAAACTGATGCGGATAATCGCCCAGCCGCTCCGCGGCGGACGGGATCTCCAGATCCTCCAGCAGCTTCCGGGCCCGGTCGAGCGCCTCCCGCTTCGTTACTTTCTCGTGTTCCCGAATATTTTCCGCAATCTGATCGCCGATGGGATAAACCGGGTTCAATGAGGACATCGGGTCCTGGAAAATCATAGAGATTTCCTTGCCGCGGATCTGCCGCATCTGATTGCCGGTCCGGCGCAGCTTCTGGATTTCGATCTTCTCACCGGTCGCCCGGGTATAGGTGATTGAGCCTTCTGTGATCCGGCCGTATTTCGGCAGCAGCTGCATGATCGAATGTGCCGTCACGCTCTTACCGCAGCCGCTCTCTCCGACAACGCCAAGCACGCGCCCGGCTTTCAGAGAAAAGCTGACGCCGCTTACAGCCTCCAGCGGGACATTGTCGACCAGAAAGCCGGTATGCAGATTTTCCACCTGCAAAATGATATCATCTTTCATATTTCCAGCCCTCCTGTCACTGATTGGGATCAAGCGCGTCACGCAGACCGTCGCCGATGATGTTGACACTCAGAACGAACAAGCTGATTGCGATGCCAGGCGCAAGCCAGAGCCACGGATAGGCCTGCACAACATCCAGCGCCTTGGCAGCGTTAAAAATATTGCCCCAAGTCGGTGTACTTGACGGAACACCAAGCCCCAGAAAGCTCAGTGCACTTTCCTGCAGCACATAGCCAGCCGTTGAAAGCGTGATGTTCACGATGACCGGTCCCGCTGCATTCGGCAGAATGTGGCGGAACATGATCGAACGATTGGAGATGCCGAAGGCCTGGCAGGCCAGCACATAGGTCTCCTCGCGCAGACTGAGGATCTTCGCGCGGGTCATACGGTAGGTGCCCATCCAACCGGTACACCAGAAGACAATAAACAGGTTCCAGACACCCTGCCCCATAAACGCCACCAGAATCAGGACAAGGATCGTCTGTGGGAACGTGGTGAACAGCTCGGACAGACGCAGCAGGAACCGGTCCAGCAGGCCGCCGAAATAGCCGCCGAGGCAGCCCAGCGCCGCACCAATAATTGCACCGCCAAGTGCGCCAGTCAGGCCGATCAAAATGGAGATCCGGCCGCCATACAAAAGACGTGTGAAAACATCGCGGCCGACCTTGTCTGTGCCAAGCAGGTGGGTCTTGCTGGGTGCGAGCGTCCGTTCCGTCAGAGAGATCGCTTCTGGATCATAGCTGGTCAGAAGCGGCGCAAAGGCGGAGGCGAAAATCAGAATGCCAAGCAGGATCAGCGCAATGACGGCCATTTTGTTTCGCTTGAATTTTTTCCATTGCCGCATGCCCTGCGTGTTTCTGGATTTCTTATTTTTCATGCCGATGCCCCCTTATCGTTCTATATCGACCCGCGGGTCAAGCAGCGTTGTGAACAGGTCCGCAAGGAAGCTTGCGATCAGCGTAACGAACGCAATGATCATTGCGGTTATCATAACGACTGGATAATCCTTACCAGAAATCGCATCCAGCAGCATACCACCCATACCAGGCCAGCCAAATACGGATTCGATCACAACGGAACCGCCGACAAGCCCCGGGATCCGGAAGCAAAGCAGCACCGTAACAGGAATCAGCGCATTGCGGAACGCGTGCTTGAGATAAACCTTACGTTCGGAGAGGCCCTTGCTCCGCGCTGTCTTGATGTAGTCCCTTGTCAGGACATCCAGCAAAGAGCCTCTTGTGTGGCGCATGAGTGCGCCTGTCAGCGCCAGCCCCATCACAACAGCCGGAAGGATCAGATGCGCAAGCCGGGTTCCGAAGCTGTTATCGCCATACACCAGGCGGCCGCCAGTCGGCAGCCAGCCAAGCTTCAGAGAAAAAATCGTAATACCAATAATGCCCATGAAGAATTCCGGGATCGAAATTGCCAATACACTCAGCGCTGTACAGCCGTAGTCCAGCAACGTGTTCTGCTTGATTGCAGCCAGAATGCCGAGGCAAATGCCAAAAACCGAGGAGATCAGGATACCGCAGAGTGCCAGCTCCATGGTTGCCGGCAGGCGTGTCCGCAGCATATTGACAATGGGTGCGCCGCTGACGAGGCTATAGCCGAGTTCCCCGCGCAGAATATTCCAGATCCATCGGAAATACTGCACATAAACCGGCGCGTCCAGACCCATTGCTTTTTCGTAGGCTTCGAGATCAAAGGTCGACGATGAAAGCAGTTCAGGGGGAATCTGGTAGGTCAGCGGATTGCCTGGCGTCAGCTGAAGCGCTCCAAAAATTACAATACTGATAAGAATCAGCATTGGAATCAATGACAGAAATTTCTTTAGAATATGCTTTAAGGAATCCTTGTTCACACTTGCAATCCTCCATCCATTCAGAAACGAGGAGGGTGGGCGAGTCAGCCCACCCTCCGAAAAGGTCTACTTTCTTCTGTTCGCAGTCCGGCACCGGATCACTTCAGATGCCACTGCTCCAGATGACGCTCGTAGTTGAAGATACCATACTGGAACTGCGTGGGAAGATCCAGACGGCTGCTGTTGACGACAACATAGGTTTTGAGGTTCCAGAGCGGGATATCCTCGCAGGCTTCGATCTCGTGCGCCTGCAGCTCCTTAACGACCTCAACGCGTTCTTCCACACCTGCCTCTGTATAACGGTTCAGCAGATCTGCCCAGCCTTCCTGGAGGCTGGTGCCATAGATGGCCTCGTGGATCGAACCAGCCTTCTGCCAGCCATAGATCTCGCCTGCACCGGTGGAGGACAGGCCGCGGTAGATCATGTCATAATCGCGGGTCGTGTAGATGAGGTCCAGAAGATCGCCCTTCAGGAAGTTCAGCTCAACCGTGAAACCGACCTGCTCGAGATAATACTTGAGCGTATCCATCAGGTCGATGGTCTGCTGATCGCTGTAGAAGTATGCGATGCGAATAGGCTGAGAGAAGTCATAGCCGGCCTCTTCCAGAAGCGCCTTGGCTGTGTCAGGATCATAAGAAAGCGTCTGTGCGTCGGCATTGTACTCAACGCGGGACGTCGGAACCAGGGTGTTCATCAGCATTGCCTGCCCGTTGAAGAGCTGGTCGCAGATCGTCTGCTTGTCGATGGCCTGCGAGATTGCCTGACGGACACGGATATCCTGCAGCTTGTCATTGCCATTGAGGTTGAAAGACAGCACACGCAGATACATGGCGTCATCGATTTCATAGCTGGTCAGCGCAGGGTTCGCGGACAAGACCTGCTTGACGGATGCATAATCGCTGAACTCGGAAAGATCGAGCTCACCAGCCTGCGTCTTAGTCACAAGCTGGCTGTCAGAGGTGACTGTAAGCTGAACGGTCTTGATGCCGGGCTGCTCGCCATAATAGCCGTCATAGGCCTCCAGGATCAGGTAGGAACCCGGCTGGAACTCCTTGAACTTGTACGGGCCGCTGCCGACGGGTGCCTGCCAGAACGAGCAGGTGTGCAAGGTCAGGGGATCTTCGCCTTCGAGCAGGTGCTTGGGATACGGAGCCCACTGTGCCATGGCCATCAGGAAATCGCCGTTCGGAGAGCTGAGCTTGAAGGTCACGGTCTGGCCATCAGCAGTAATGCCGGAAACCGTATCAGCGGTGCCTTCGATGTATTCCTGCGCGCCTTCAATGCTCTGCAGAGAGCTGGAGATGATGGTCGTGATCTGCGCGGACTTCAGCGCCATCTCTGCGCTCCAGCGAACATCTTCAGCCGTAATGGGTTCGCCGTCATGCCAGGTTGCGTCGCTGCGGACTACAAACGTGTAGGTCAGCTGATCGTCGGAAACAGAATAGCTTTCAGCCAGATCGGGGATCGTCGGCTGATCGTCTGTGTCGACCTTCAGCAGACGGGAGAACATCCCTGTACGGTAGAATCCACCCGGATCGCCCCAGGCCGCTTTTACCTGGTCTTTACCGGACTGCTCATCCAGTGCAAGGTGCAGGATCCCATCTGTCGTAGCCGGAGTCTGTGCCGTAGTTTCTTCCGAGTCCGTTGTCGTTTCGGTCTCGGCTGCGGGGGTTTGCTCGGTCGTAGTAGCGGTCTGGTCCGTATTACTCTGCGCGGGCGCTGCACAGCTGCACAGCATCATCAGAGCCAACACAAGGGCCAGCAGGCGGTAAACCAGATTCTTTTTCATTTTTCGTCCTCCTTCAAATTTTCTTGCCATCTGGTTTGACAGCGTCAATATGCAGAAGCGCGCTTACGCGTCGCGCTGATATTGCAGGTTCTCTCGCCGTTCTTATTGTTCAATATAGCAAAAAGAGCCGCATTACACCACCTCATTTTTAGACAAGTTTCGGCGTGAAATGTCTGGAATTCAAAGTTTAGTGAAATATCGGGTTGATTTTATGTCCGGAATGCCTATAATAGAGGCAGTGGCTATCCATAACGAACCAGATTCACGCACCCACATTCTTCGTCTTGGTAGCATTTTTACAGAATTTCTTGCCGATTCCTGCGTGTATTTGTTCAGTATGCAGAAAGGAGCCCCGCAATGCAGCGAATCTACAGTCTGAATTTCTCGATTGGAGAACTTCCGTGCCGTCTGACGGCAATTTGTCCACATTTTGAAAAAACCTCTGCATATTTCCACCGGCATCCGGTTTTTGAGCTTCACTACGTCTCCAGCGGCATCTGTGCAGTCAAGACAAGTCTCGGCCTGAGCGAGGCGACAGTCGGCCAGGCCATTCTGTTGCCCCCGGCGTTTACCATTGTGTCAACCAGAACATGCCGAACGTCGATAAAATGAGTCTCAGCTTCGAAATTCTCCAGACGGATACCCCTCATCTCGACAGAGACAGCCGGCTGCTTCTTTCTGCCATGAACACCGCTCCGATCTCCGTCCTCGACATTACAAATTCAGCGGGAAGCGTCCCGCTTCTGGACGTACTGGAGCAGATCCGCACGCTGGCCGATCACTACGAAGATGAGCTTGTCCAACGTGAGCAAATGCGTGCGTTGGCCGCTCTTTTGTTTTTGGGCTTGTTCCAGAAGCTGACCGATCAGCGGCCCCAACCGACTCTGGAACCCACGGATTCCATCTCGCAGCGCGATTTCCTGATCGACGAGTTTTTCAATCTGCACTTTGGCCTCAACGACGGCAACGAACGACTGGCAAAGCTCCTCTGCATCAGTCCGCGCCAGCTGGACCGGATTCTGCGTAAATCCTACGGCATGAGTTACCGGGAAAAACTGACGGAGATCCGGATCGAGGTCTCCATGGACCTGCTCCTGACGACGGAAAAGAGCGTCGCGGAGATTTCTGAGATGGTCGGCTACAGCAGCCCGGCCAATTTCAGCACGTTTATCAAAAATGTCACCGGAAAAACGCCCAGCGCCATCCGCCGCGAACGCGAAAAGTATATCTACAATCCGGAATAAACGCCATGCCCCTGTTTGTACCCTATGGTGGTTCTATACCATCTACTATTATGGATCGATTTCCGTTAAATAAAAAGGCCTTTGGATGTCAGATGACACCCAAAGGCCTTTTCTATGTGCGGGCTCCGAGCAGCATGGATCAGCCGCCAAGCTTGAAACCCAAACCCGCAGTCCCGTGAAATCCACGATGACGATGTGTTTATACTACAATATAGCAGCTCGCGACACACTCCCCCGCTGTTTTATGGTCTCAGCGTGGTCACGTCATTGATCAGGAGGGCGTCGGGGTGGAAGGGGTGGATCTTTTTGAGGTTTTCCGGGGTGGTGAGGCCGACTTCCGGGGTCCAGGTCATGATCCACAGCTCTTTTCCATATTTGCGTACGCTTTGCGCGGTATCTGCGTTCAGCCATCCTTCGATCAGTCGGATAGCGTCCGCCTGTGTTTCGCCAAAAGCGGAGATGCTTTCCACGTCTGGCAGGAAGCCCAGCACTTTGATCGTGCTGTCATACGCCTTGACCTTCTTTACTGCCTCTGTGCTTTGAACGCCAAGCACCACTTTATGAAGATAGTCGTGTTTTTCGATGCTTTCCGGGAAGCTAACAAGGATTTTATCTTCTGCTGCATAAAACGTGCGGCAGCGTCGGATGGTTCTGGTGCTGCCGCATGTTTGCTTACGATCCTGTTTTGTCCATCAGGCGCTTTTCTCTGCTGCGCAGCGCTTAAGAAGCTGCTGGATGCAGATCGTGACGCCGGCCATGACGCATGCGGAGGCCAGCAGCATCGGCTGATAGGTGCCGAGACAGTCGAAGGTCAGATTGGCGATCGGCGTGCCGACGGCGTAGCCGGCCGTATTGACGGATACGATGATGCCAAGCATCTTGTTGTACTGCGGCCCCTGAAACAGGTCCTGCGCGATCAGCGGGAGCATGATCGTCTCCAACGGCAGCGCCAGCGCGGACAGGATGCCGTAGGCCATCGCCAGCACGCGGCCTGTGGGCGTGGCCGTGACCTCTGCGAGAAGGATCAGGACCGTGATCGCCGCGCAGTCACACAGAAGTACGGTCTTCCGAAGTCCCGCATGGTCGTGAATGACGCCCGTCAGGAATTTGCACACGGTCAGGCTGAGCGCATGCGCGCTCACGACCGCGGCAACATAGCCCGCATCCAGACCGACGTCCTTCATATGCGCCGCGCTGACACCGGTCGTGCTCTGAAGGATAAAGCCGGTCAGAAAGACGCAGACAAGGAGCAGATAGAACCGGGCACCGCGCGCGGTGCTCTGCCCGCTTTCAGCCTGCTGCGGTTCTTTTTCTGCGCTCGTGCTTTCTGGGATTTTCTCCGGCGGCTCGCGATAGAGCGCGAGGACGATCCCGGCGGTCACGGCCAGGATCAGCGCCACAAGCTTATAGGCATTGCGATAGCCGAAGGCGTCGCCGGGCGCATAGATGATCGGTGTGACGATCTGCGTCGCGACTGCCGCGCCGACGCCGTTTGCCGCGAGGATCAGGCCCATGATCTTTCCGGCGTGCGCCGGACACCAGCGGTGCACGATGCTGCCGACCATCGTCGTTGTCGTCCACGCAAGGCCGAGGCCCAGCAGCACGCCGCCCAGATAAAACAGATAGATGTTCGGCGCATAGGCATAGAGCAGCATGGACGCGATGAGACAGGCGAAGCCCGCGGCGATCAGCCGTTTGCGGCCGAATCTCGCGCACAGCGCGCCGAAGAAGAGATTCACGACGGCCGTTGCGATATAGCGGCAGCTGTCATTGATCGAGAAAAGGCTGCGCTTGATGCCGAGGGCCTCGGTGATGGCCGCGAGATAGAGGCTTTTACTGCTGCTGCAGAAGCCGAGACAGACAAAGACCATCAGAAAGCTTGCGGCGACAATGACCCAGCGATACCGCTGCGGGGAGATCTTTATGTGCTTCACCAGACGCCTCCCTATGGTACGAGCAGCTCCCGGTGATCCGCCGGAAGGAGGATCCCGTGCAGGACCTTTCCATGCAGGCGCGGCAGATCTGCACGCTCCCAATCGCAGAGGGGATAGCGGTATGCGCCGTCTGTATCCGGTCTGTCCGCCAGCACGTCGGAAAAACGGAGCAGGCGCACATCGTAGTTTTCCTCCGCGTCCGCCGCAGTCAGGATGTAGACCGGCAGGATCTGAAGACCAGTGACAAAGGTCCTCGGCCTGCCGTCCAGCTCTCCCTTTGCGAGCGTATAACGCGGGACATAGGTGATGCGGCTGTCGCGGCTCTGCGGATGAAAGCTGACGAAGTCGCCGAGCGAGTAGAAGATCAGGCAGCTGCGCTGCTCGCCGTTTTGCGTATAGGTGTACTTTTCCATCGGCTGTGAGACATGCGGATGCGTGCCGACGATCACATCAACGCCCATTTCTGCGAGCTTGTGTGCGTATTCCACAGTCTTGGGATGTGGATACAGCTCGAATTCCCAGCCCCAGTGTGCATGCAGCGTGATGATGTCCGCCTTCTGCGCCTTTGCCGAGGCGATGAGCTGTTCGATGAGCGTAAAATCGCACGGGGTGTCGTTGAAGCGCACCTCATTCAGGAGCCACTTCTTTTCATATGCGCGGTCGTTGAGGTCAAACGTCGCGCTCAGCTCCGCGACGCGCACGCCGCCGACGTCCAGCACGAGCGCCTGCGTCTGCTCCTGCGGACTGCGGTTCGTACCGGAATGCGCCGCGCCGCGGCGGTCAAGCTCGTCGAGCGTTGCGAGCAGACCCGCCTCGTCATAGTCATAGCAGTGGTTATTCGCCGTGGAGAAATAGCGGATCCCGGCGTTCACAAACCGGTCCAGCATCCCGGCGGACGTGTTCATGCGCGGATTGCAGTCCGTCTTGGTCTGGCCGGGCAGGACCTTCGGCTGGTTGCGGCCGAAGGGCGCGGCGGGATAGACCGTCGATTCCAGATTTGCCGTCGGCAGGTCGGTGGTCAGGTAGAAGTCCGCGATGGAATCGAACAGGTGCGGCGTGTACGCATCGCAGATGCAGTCGACTGCCATGCAGTCCGAGCCGTGGCTGACGGTGATGCGCCGCTCCTCGCGGAAGCCGGCAGGCAGCGGGAACTGCAGATCCTGCTGCCGGAAAAACTCCGCGAGGTTAGATCCGGGCATGGGCTGCTCCAGCGCGTGCCCCCAGCATTTGTAGCACCAGAATTCCTCATCCTCCCGCGAGGAATAGACGCCGGGGCACGGATGCGGCTGGCAGAAGCGCACAGGATCTTCGGCGGCCATCGCCTCGAGGCGGGCGATGGTCTCCCGCGGGATCTGACTTGCGTATTTCATTTCAGGCGTCCTCCTTACTTATGCAGCGAGTCCATCGAACGCGGCTTGACACCTTTCGGGATGGGGCATACATAGCCCTCCGGGCCGACCAGACGGCGGTGCTCCTGCTTCGCCCGCTCCAGCAGCTCCGCGTTGACCATCAGCTCCGCGCCCATCGCGGCAAGGGATTTTGCGATGTACAGCGTCATCTTGTGCGCGAGCGGCATGACGCCCTGCGTCACAGCCTGCCAGCTGTGGCACGGCGTGCCGAAGGCCCACGTCGCGGCCTTGGCCTGCACCGTGGGGCAGACCCAGCTCACATCGCCGACATCGGTCGAGCCGCATTCATACTCGATCTGGCCCGTGTAGGGCAGCAGCTCATCGTGGATGGGATGCACCGGATCGGCCTTCGGATACTCCATCAGCGCTTTTTCAGTCAGCTCGCGGGCGAAGGCCTCGTCGGCTTCGGTGATCTCGGGCACGCCGATCTGCGCCATTTTTTCATAGAGCACGCGCTGAAGCGTGTCGTTCAGGATCGTATCAGAGCAGGCCTTCACAAAGTCGATCTCGACCGTTGTGCCGGTCATGAGGGCCGCGCCGCGCGCGATGTCGTTGACGCGTTCATACAGCTCCTTGACCTGTGCGCTGCGCGGCGCGCGGATGAGATAGAGGACCTCCGCGTGCGGCTGCACGACGTTCGGGCTGAAGCCGCCTGCGTCGGTGATGGCGTAGTGGACGCGCGCCTGGTCGATCATATGCTCACGGAGGTAGTTTGCGCCGACGTCCATCAGTTCTACGGCGTCCAGCGCACTGCGGCCCAGATGCGGCTCGGCGCCGGCATGCGCGGCCTTGCCGTTGAATTTGTAGAGCACCTGGCAGTTTGCGAGCGAGGTCTGCACGCGCACGCCTGTGTTCTCGTCCGGATGCCAGCAGAGTGCGGCGTCCAGCTCGTCAAACACGCCGTCGCGCGCCATGAACGCCTTGCCGGAGCCGCCCTCCTCGCCGGGGCAGCCGAAGAGGATGACCGTGCCGGGGCACTTCTGGGTCTCCAGAAAACGCTTGATGGCGATGGCCGCGCCGAGACTGGCCGTGCCGAGCAGGTTGTGTCCGCAGCCGTGGCCGCATGCCCCGCCCGCGGTACGCTTTTCCGTCACACCGCCCTCCTGGCTCAGGCCGGAGAGCGCGTCAAATTCCGCCAGCACACCGATGACCGGATGGCCGGAGCCAAAGCGGCCGGAGAAGGCCGTGGGGATCCCGGCAAGGTTTTCTGTGACCTCGAAGCCCTCGCTGCGCAGCGCGCTGCAATAGCGCCCGGCAGCGTGGAATTCGGTAAAGGCGGTCTCCGGATTTGCCCAGATGTCATCCGAAAAGTCGTTGAGAAATTGCGCTTTTTCGTCGAGAACAGACAAGAAATCAAGCTTGACCATGAATAAACCTCCCGAAATTTTTCTGTTTTCATTATAATCCCGCATCCGGGAAAATCCACCGCGCCGCGTGTTGTTTCGTGAAGTTGCGCGGAAATTGCGTAAAAGTTGCGTGCGGGAATGCACGCATGTCCACCGGTCATACGCTCCAAATACAAAAGCACCGCCACAGCCGGAGCGCATGTGCGCCCCGCCGCGGCGGTGCTTCGTATTCTTTCTATTCCATGCGGCCCGCAGCTTTTTCCCGGCGGGCGCTGCTGACGATCAGGAAGCAGATGCTTCCTAGGATCAGCACACAGGAAAGCATCTGGCGGCGCGTCAGCTGCTCATGCAGGAGGATCGCGCCGATCACAATGCTTCCCAGCGGCTCAAACACGCTCAGGATCGCGCACAGCCCCGCCCCGGCATACTGCACGCCGTATTGCAGGAAGACCGTAGCACAGACGTTATTCAGGAAGGCGATCAGCGCAATGATCCCGAAATTCGTCAGGATGCTCCGAAGCTGCAGCGTCGCGGTCAGCGCGCCGTAGATCAGGCCCACAACGGCCATGAGCAGGCAGATATAGAAGGTGAGCGTCTGCCGGTCTTCCTCCTCCAGAATGCCCGAGCGCTCCATGTACAGCAGCTGGAACGTCCACGTAAGGACGGACAGCACAGCAAACAGGAGGCCGCGCTCCGCGCCCGCCGTGACATTTTCAAAAAGGAGCCCCATGCTGATGGTCAGGACGGCCAGGGTGATGATGGTCGTTCCGGGCAGCTTCTGCCGGAACAGCACCGCCTCCATCACCGCAACAAGCGCGGGGTACATAAAGTGGATCGTTGTGGCTGTTCCGACCGGCAGATACAGATACGCCAGATTCAGAAAGATCTGTGTCGCCACCGTCCCGAAAACGCCGTACAGCGCGATCTTCGGCAGACTGCGCAGTTTGACGGCTGGGGGCTTGCGCCGGATGCAGCCTGCCAGAAGCAGCAGGAGCATGCCGCAGCCCCCGCGTCCGACCAGCAGCGTCGCGACGGACAGGGAATCCTTTGTCGCCAGCTTGATGAGCGCCGCGCAAAGTCCGTACAAAAGCGCCGAGGCCGTCGCAAATACGGCGCCTTTGAAGCGTGTCTTTTCCATTTTTCTCTCTCCGATGTAAAAAAGTCGTATGCGCTCCGAAGAATGCCGCCGGTGGTCCGGCGGCGTCACACTCAGAGACGGATCCGGGCGGTATCTTCGTGGTACTCGATCAGTTCCCGGTCGCGCAGGATGGCGTCCAGCGTGGCAAAATAGGCCGCCTTGCTCTCATAGGGCGCGTGATAGCGCTCCACGACCTGCTTTGCGCGCGCCGCGCCGTTTTCCAGCAGCAGCGCCATGAGCAGCAGCTGGCCCTTGGCCGAGTTGACGCAGGCCATCTCGCGGTCAACGAGGTGATAGTCATCGCCGTGCGACTTTCCGGCCGCGCCCGCGATGTGCGGATGCAGGACCGGCATGATGCAGCTGACGTCGCCCATGTCGGTGCAGCCCGTCGTCCACTCGTTTGTGATCTTCACGCGGTCCGCGCCGAGCAGCGCACGCATGGCCTCGCCCACCGCCTGGGCAAGCTCCGGGCTGTTGACCAGCGGCGCATAGCCGGGCCGGTCACTGACCGAGACCTTCGCCCCGAGCGCCAGCGCGCCTGCGGCCAGCGCACGGTCGACCTTCCGGTTCGCGTCCAGGATCGCGTCGAACGACGCGCCGCGGATGTACGATTCCAGCGTCGCCTCGCAGGGAATGATGTTGACGCATGCGCCGCCGGAAGTCATGATCGGATGGATGCGGATGTGGTCATCGTCGCGCAGCGTCTCGCGGATGGCGTTGATGCCCTGCAGGCCGAGCGACGCGGCATAGAGCGCATTGACGCCCTTTTCCGGGCTCCCGCCCGCATGGGCCGCGACGCCTTCATAGCGAACGGTCTTTGCAATGCAGCCGTTCTGGCCGTAATGGCAGTCAAAATCGCAGTCGGTGCGTGTGCTGGTGTGGAATAGAAACGCCAGATCCACGCCGTCCATGTATCCGCGGTGCATGAACTCGGTCTTGCCGCCAAGATAGTGGATCACGCCCGCGCGGCGCAGGCCGTCGCGGAAATCCAGCTCGATCAGCTCCTCCGCCGGGACGCACATCAGCCGGACCGACCCGCTCAGGCCGTCGAGCGCGCCCGGCTCCTTCAGCGCCAGCGCGATCCCGGCCATGGCCGCGCACTGCGCGTGGTGGCCGCAGGCATGGGCGCAGCCGTCCACCGCCTGCACATGGTTCGGCGCGCTCAGCGCATCCAGCTCCGCCATGATGAGCAGCTTCGGGCCGGGCCGTCCGGTCTCGATATCCGTGTAGAAGCCGGGGATATCCCCCGCCTTGACGAGCGTATAGCCCGCCTTTTCAAACACGTCCTGCATATACGCGGTCGTCTTCCACTCGCGGAAGCCCGTCTCCGGGTGCCGCCAGATATAGTCCTCCGCCGCGAGGATCTCCTCGCGGTGCTTGTCGACGAGTGTCTCATAGAGCTTGGTCTGCATGGCGTAGCCTCCTCATGATCCCATCATTATAAATCAGGCCGGAAGCGCAAAACTCCGCATTCCGGCCCTGGGTGTATCGCTCAGATCTCGAAGTATTCCTGCATCAGCCGCATCGACAGCTTCGCGCCGTTCGGCAGCTGATCGAGATCGATCTCCTCCTGCCGCGTATGGCAGCCGCGGCCCACCGCCGCGCTGACGCAGATGGCCGGGATCCCGGCCGCGAGCGGAATGTTGGCGTCGGTCGAGCTGGGGCCGTGGATCGGCTCCGCGTCAAACAGCTCGCGCACGGCGCTGTCCGCGCGCGCAATGAGCGCATCCAGCTTTTCCTGCGGCACATCGCCGCCGCACGGGCGGTCGCCGACCAGCTCCACCTCGACCTCCACGCCCATCGCGCGGTAGGCCTCAAACGTCTTTTCAAAGAACACACGCATGGTCTCCAGGCACTCGCGGTCGTTCGAGCGGTACTCGCAGAGCATCGACGCCTCCTGCGCGATGGTGTTGACCGACGTTCCGCCCTCGATCACGCCGACATTGTAGGTCGTCTTGACGCCCTCCTTCTGCGGCACCTTCATGGTATAGATGGTGTTGATGATGGAAGACAGATAATAGATCGCGTTGCGGTTCCCGAACGCGCCGTAGCTGTGTCCGCCCTCGGTGCGGACGGTCACGCGGTAGCGGTGCGAGCCGACCGCGCTCGTCACGACGCGGCGCAGGTTCGTACCGTCGAAGGTGTAAAATTCGCGGATGCGGCTGCCGTAGTCCTGTATGATCCGGCGGCTGCCCTTCAGGTTGCCGAGCCCCTCCTCACAGGAGTTCGCCACAAACAGAAGGCCGCATTTTGCCCGCAGCCTCCGCTGCACGAAGTAGCGCGCGCTGACCATCATCACGGCGAGATTTGCCGTATCGTCGCAGACGCCGGGCGCGTACATCTTCTTTTCATCCTCGCGGAAGGGCATCGGCTCGGTGTCCGGGAAGACCGTGTCGGTGTGCGCCATGAAGACGACCAGATCATTCTCGTCCGTCACCTGATACCGGCACACGACGTTCAGCGCCTCATCGATCTCCACATCTTCAAAGCCGTTGGCCCGGAACCACGCTTTGCAGTATTCCGCACGCTTTTCCTCATGGTGCGAGGGCGCGGGAATGGCGCACAGGTCCCGGATGATCCGCTTGATATCCTCGATATTTTCCGCAATATACGAAAGCATTTCCTTTGTCAGCATCGTTTTTTCCCTCCGCTTTACAGCAGGACCGTTCCGGTCCCGTCGCTGCCGATCTCGATCTTCGTCCCATAGGGCAGGCTCATTTCCGCAAGCCGCTCCAGAATGCCGCTGTGCGCGTCCGGGGCGGGCCAGCCACCGACCGAGCGCTTTTTCCCGAAGCCGAGCTCGACCGGCAGCAGCTTCAGCTTGCGGAGCTTTCCGTCCTCCGCCTCCCAGTACGGGACGACCGCCTCAAACATGACGCGGCTGTAATACAGGCCCTTTCGTCCGTGGTCCGAACGCTTTTCAAACATCTCGTCCAGCCCCTCGCTGCCGGTCATGCCCTGCTTTTCGAAGAAGCCCACCGGGGCCTTTTTCACGGTCTCCAGCTGGATGATGAAGTCGCCCAGCGAATAGAAGATCGGGCAGCCCTTGTAAATTTCGATCGGGCGGAGCATATGCGGCCCCGTGCCGACGACGGCGTGCGCGCCCACGTCGATGCAGCGGTGCGCGAATTCCACGCAGAACTCCGCAGGCTCGCTCTTTACCGCGCCCGCGCACTCGTGCGAGTGGATGGACACGATCACATAGTCGGCCATGAAGCGCGCCTCGCGGATCATTTTTTCCGTGCGGGCCATGTCGGTCTCGTTCACGCGGGTGCGGATGCCCGGCTTGTCCGCGCGCGCGATGCGCATGGCGCCAAACTCCGCCGCACCGTCGGGCAGCTCGGGGAGATAACCCTGCGAGCGTTCCAGCTCGCGGTCGGCGTTGAGATCCAGCGCGGCCGCGATCTCGCGCAGCTGCGCGAGCTGCGCCTCCGGCAGCTCATACCGGGTGTCGAACCGGAGGCCGTTCAGGCCCGGACGCCCCGGCATGGTGCGCGTCTGCTCGCCCGCCATCGCGTCGGGATAGAACGTCGAGCACGCGCCGATCACGGCATAGCGCCCGCCGGGCGCGTCCAGATAGATGGGCGCGGCGGCCTCGGCCAGCGAACGGCCCGTGCCGCAGGTGGGCAGGCCCGCCGCCTGCAGGTATTCCAGGGTCTTCAGCAGTCCCGCGTGGGAATAGTCCATGGCATGGTTGTTCGCCGTGGTCAGCATGTTGAAGCCGAATTCCTTCACGCCGTCCAGCACGCGCGGCTCCGCGCAGAACCAGCTCCCGCCGGACAGCGCCGCGCCGTAGGTCTCAAAGTTGTGGATCGTCGTCTCCAGATTCAAAAACCGGAGCTCGCCCTGCGCGATAAAATCCCGCAGCGCTTCAAAGCCCTCATAGTGTCCCGGCAGCTGCCGGAAGATCATCGCGTCGCCCGCGGCGGTACATTTCATGACGGACATCTCCGTTTCCTCCCTTTTCTGCGCAGCTTTTTTTATGGAAGTCGTCAGTTCTCCGCGTTTTCTTCGGTCTCGTCGTCCTCAAAGCGCAGCTCGTCGAGCCCTGCCGAGCGAAGCTGCACCTCCGGCTGCTCCTGCTGCGGGAGCGTCTGGTACAGTTCGCCCGCCGCATGCCCCTCCTCGCGGCGCATGACGCGCGCCTCGATGGCCGGGTAGGTCAAATACGTCGTGATCGACGCGACGAACGAGAACATGATGAGCGCCGCAAAAATGAACGAATACGGCAGCAGCCCCACGCCGAGCCCGATCAGCAGCGCAAACAGCAGCAGCGCCAGCAGGGTCTTGCCGATGTTGCCGAAGACCAGCGCCATGCTGTTTTTCAGCAGCGCGCCCAGCGGCAGATCGACCATTGCGAGCATGGGGAAGAAATAGAAGCTCACGCACAGCGTCAGCAGCACCACGCACGCGGCGAAGCCCGCCAGCAGGACAAAGACCTTGTTGACCTGCATCAGATTATAATAGAAGACCGTGCTCAGAACGAACAGCGCCATCACCGCCGCGATGGCCGCGCCGCCGCCGAGGCTCTTCCAGAAATCGCGCCGGAAGGCCTTCCAGTAGTCCGGCCACAGGAAGTGATTTTCATCGCGCACCATCACCGACGTGATGCGGTGCATCGCCGTGAGCGCCGCCGGGATCGTGATGATGGGCACGCAGGAGAGCACGAACAGGAGATTCAGCTTCAGAAGCTCAAAAAACTCCCGCCAGAGCATGTCCATATAGCCCACAAAGCCGCGTTTTCTGATCGCGCTGCGTTCCAGATCCGGCCGGTCCTTGCGCGGCTCATACCATCTTCTCATTGCGCATCCTCCTTCCGGACAGGACAGCACAGATTGCGTTCGGTCTGTGCGTCAAACACCTGAATATTCCACGGGTCGACCCGCAGCGCGAGCGTATCGCCCGGCTGCACGCCGGAATGGTTCGTCAGAACAATCAGGAAGCGTACCTCGCCGCAGCGGAGCTGCACATGCAGTCCCGCGCCCATCGGCAGCACGTTCAGCGCCTCTGCCTGCAGCATCGGCTCGCTGCTTGCATCCAGCCGGAAATCCTCCGGCCGGACGCCGAGGATCACGCGCATGCCGTCCTCCGCACCCGCCGTGTCCAAAGGCAGGCGCTGCGCGGGCAGCTCCAGCGTCTTCCCGAGCAGCCGGATGCTCCAGCCGGTCTCTCCGCGCCGCAGGTGCGAGGCGAAGAAGTTGATCTTCGGCGCGCCGACAAAGCCCGCCACATAGACCGAGTTCGGGTGGTCGTAAATTTCCTGCGGCGTGCCGGTCTGCACGATCCTGCCCATGTCCATGATCGCCAGCCGGTCGCCCATCTGCATGGCCTCGGCCTGATCGTGCGTCACATAGACGAACGTCGTTTTCAGCCGCTCATGCAGGCGGATGATCTGATCGCGCAGTTCTGTCCGCATTTTCGCGTCGAGGTTCGACAGCGGCTCGTCGAGCAGGAACACGACCGGCTCGCGCACCATCGCCCGCCCCAGCGCCACGCGCTGGCGCTGGCCGCCGGACAGCACGCGCGGGCGGCGGTTGAGCAGATAGTCGATATCGAGGATCTTTGCCGCCGCCTCCACGCGGCGCTTAATCTCCTCCTGCGGGAGCTTCATGCTCTTGAGCGGAAACGCCATGTTCTTATAGACCGTCAGATGCGGATAGAGCGCAAAGGACTGGAAGACCATCGCAACGTTGCGCTTCATCGGCTCGAGCGTGCTCACATCCTCGCCGTCAAAGCGGAGCGTCCCCTCCGTCGGCTTTTCCAGCCCCGCGATCAGGCGCAAAAGCGTACTTTTTCCGCAGCCGGACGGCCCCAGCAGCACGATGAATTCGTGATCGGATACCGTCAGGTCGACCTGCTTGAGCGCCTGCGTGCCGTTCGGATAGACCATGCTGACGCCGGAAAGTTGAATTTCAGCCATTTGATTCGCTCCTGTTTCATAAAGTTGCGCTGCCGCAGATCCTTTCACCCGCGGTCTCACTGCAATAACGATAGCACAGGCCCCCGCGAAACGCAACCGCGCGCAGCGCGCTTTCTTTCGCTGCGCAGTGCGTCCGCCGTAGGGTGTATCCAAAAAGCAGACCGGGCCTCATCGTACTGCCAGGTACGGCAAGGCCCGGTTCGTACAGAACGTCATTGCTCCGGCGTGCATTTCCGCGCAGCGGAAAACTCAGCCCTTGACCGCGCCCTGCGTAATGCCCTCGACGAACATCTTGTTCATGCACAGGAACAGGATGAGCATCGGCAGCATTGCAAGCATCGTGCCGGCCATCATGAGGTTATACTGGCTCGCGCCGGCGCCGCCGGAGGACTGCAGCTTCACGACCGCGACCACGAGGGTGGTGGCAGCCTGATCTCTGGCGAGCATCAGGTTCGGAAGCAGGTAGTTGTTCCATGAGGCACGGAACGTCATCAGCGCGACTGTCGCAAGGATCGGCTTGGACAGCGGCAGGATCACGCGCCACCAGGTGGAGAAGAAGGAACAGCCGTCGATCTTGGCCGCGTCATCCAGTTCCTTGCTGATGGTCTTGAGATAGCCCATCGTCAAAAAGAGGTCGCTCGCGCCCGCCGTGCCGAACTGGACCAGCGCCAGACCGGGCAGGTTGTTGAGGCCGAGCTTCGTGGTGATCCGCAGCAGCGGGAACATCGTGACCGTACCGGCGCCGATGAACATGGTGGCCATGAACAGCCAGTACAGGAACTTCCGACCGGGGAAATTGCCGCGCTGGAAACAGTAGGCCGACATCGACGTGAACAGCACCACCAGCACGACCGTCATCAGGGAGACCTTGATGGAGTTGATGGTATAGTCGGTGTAGGTCACCTTGCTGGCAATGCCCGTGCCGCTCATACCCCAGACAGTCTTATAGTTGTCGAACGTGAAGGTCTTCGGGATCAGGTTGATACCGCCCGTGGCGATCTCCATGTTGGTCTTGAAGGAAGCGGAGACCGTGTACAGCAGCGGAATGACGGTCAAAAAGACCATAAAGATCAAAAACAGATACAGAAAGAACTTCGCTCTGGCGCTCATTCGCATTGTCATCGCTTGCAGCCTCCTTTCTCAGTAAACGTCGCTGGACTTCTTGGTCGCACGCAGATAGAGCAGCGTGACGATGCCCAGAATGACGGCTGTGACCACGGTCAGCGCCGCGCCGTAGCCGAAGTCAAGGCCGGATGCGCCGCCGTCGCCGAAGAATTTCTTATAGATGTAGGTCATCATGACCTCGGTCTTGCCGCTGGGCTTGCCGTTGGTCAGGGTGAGGACCAGATCCGTGACCTTGAGCGAGCCGAGGATCGCGTTCATCAGCACCATCTGCAAAACCGGGCCGAGCAGCGGGATCGTGATGGTCAGGAACTGGCGCGTATTGCTCGCGCCGTCGATGGACGCCGCCTCATACATTTCCGGTGGGATCGCCTGCAGACCCGTCATGAAGAACAGCATGTTGATGCCGAAGTTCTGCCAGATCGACGCGATCATCAGCATGATCATGGCCGATGTGCCGCCCGAGAACCATTTGACGCCCTCGCCGCCCAGCAGCTGGATCGCGGAGTTGACGACGCCCTGGTTGTGGTTGAACAGGTAGGTGAACACAACACCGATGACCGCGACGGAAAGCATCGACGGCATGAAGAACACGGAGCGGAAAAAGTCGCGGCCGCGGATCTTCTTCGTCAGGATGAAGGCCAGCACGAGCGCCAGCGGGATCTCAACGAGCAGCTTGCCAATGGCGAACACAAAGGTGTTTCCGACTGACAACCAGTATTTCGAGGACGTGCTGGAAAACACACGTATAAAATTCTTGAGGCCCACGAACTTGACCGTGCCGAACCCCTTATAGCTGAACAGACACCAGCGCATGATCCACAGCAGTGGGATCACAACGAAGATGATCATGCCGAGCACGGTTCCGGCGATCATGAGATAGCTTTGTATCGTCGCCTTTGTTCCTAATCTTTCCCCTTTGTGCACGAAAAAACGCTCCTTTCGACCGACCGCGCGGCATGGCGGCGCAGAGGTGTCAAATTGTTAGTCCCATTTTACGTTGCGGACGGAGCATGTGTCAAGTTTTGCGCAACGCAAACACTCGGATTTGACATTTTCCGAAAAAACAGGCTTCTGTTTTTGTTTAATTTGCATACGTATCTTCCCTCCCTTGCGGGAAAGTTCGCTGTTTTTCCCACGTTTTTTCCCCGGCACGGCGTCCGCCGCGCCTGTTCCGCTCAGTTTCCGCAGACTTTTTGCATGGATTTCCGCAAAAAGCCGGAAAACTTTTTTCTGTCTTGACACGCCCCGGGCACATTGCTATCATTGAAATTGAGACAGGGCGGCAGCGAAACGATCACGCGAAAGTTGCGTAATTGTTGCGTTAATTCAGCCGCTGCACGGGAGGATATGATAGTTATGAGTCATTTTCAGATCGGCTGGGCAGAGTATTCTCTGACACCGGATAAAAAGGTATCTCTTGTCGGCCAGTTTGCCGAGCGCATTTCCGAGTACGTGGAAAAGCCGCTGTGCGTGACCGCCATGGCCGTAAGCACCGACAGCGACCAGGCTGTCTTCTGCAGCTGCGACCTCGTCGGCGTTTCGTGGTCGCTGCGCGACGCCGTGCGCGAAAAGCTCGCCGGCAACACCGTGGGCCTTGACCCGATGAAGGTCATCATCTCCGCCATCCACACCCATACCGGCCCCGGCTATACGGGCCGCGGCAATTCCTCCGGCCGCTTCTCCAGCAATTCCAGCGGCTTCCGTGCCCTTCTGGAGTCTGAGCTTCCCGCTGGAAAGAAGTATGTGGAGAGCGCCAACGTCACCGCCAACCCCGAGATCGCGCAGGACGACGAGCTTCTGGAGTTCCTCTCCGGCCAGATCGCCAAGGCCGCGCTCGAAGCGTGGGCAAAGCGCGCCCCCGGCGGCTTCTCGAACGCGTTCGGCCGCGCTGTCGTCGGCATGTGCCGCCGCGTGTGCTATAACGACGGCTCCGCCCAGATGTGGGGCAACGCCGAGACCGCGAAGTTCACCGAGATCGAGGGCGGCAACGACTCCGGCATCGAGCTGATGTATGTCTTTAATGAGAAAAACGAGCTGACCGGCATCGTTGCGAACCTTGCGTGCCCGGCGCAGTGCGTCCAGCACCGGCTGTTCGTCTCCCCCGACTTCTGGGGCGAGGCCAAGATGCTCCTGCGTCAGCATTTCGGCGAGCACATCTTCCTGCTGCCGCAGTGCTCCGCCGCGGGCGACCAGTGCCCGGTCGACCTCGTCCGCTGGGTCGAGCCGGAAAGCGACGTGCACGATCCGAACCTCAAGCGCACCAACCCGCACAAGCGCAAGGCCGATCCGTCGATGTTCGACCTGTCCGGCATGCGCAAGGCCGGCAAGCGCATTGCAAACGAGATCATCGAGGTCTACAACGAGGGGCTCGACGCCCCGCAGACCGACCCCGAATTCGTCCACGAGGTTCATATGATGCAGCTGCCGCTGCGCCGCACGACCTTTGCCGAGGTCGCCGCCGCGCGCCGCCGCATCCATGACTATCTGGCCGAAAAGCCGGGCGACGTCGACTTCAATGACGCGGCCGCGCTGCAGGTCGACCTCGGCATCCTCCGCCGGGAGGAGCTGCAGGAAAAGATGGACATCCTCGACACCGAGTGCCACATCATCCGCCTCGGCACCATCGCCATCGCCTCCAACCCGTTTGAGCTCTTCCTCGACTACGGCAACCAGATCAAGGCGCGCTCCTACGCCGAGCAGACCTTCCTCATCCAGCTGGCCAACGGCACCGAGGGCTATCTGCCCACCGAGAAGGCCGAAAAGGGCGGCCACTACAGCGCGTTCCTCGCCTCCGGCCTCGTCGGCCACGCGGGCGGCGAGCAGCTCGTGCGCGAGACGCTCAAAAACATCAACAAGCTCTTTGCAGAATGATCTCCCGCGGCAGCGCCCACACGGCGCTGCCGCGGAAAACAGAAATAAAATAAGGAGGCTTTCCTATGTCCAAACTGAAATTCGGGTGGGCGGAGCAGTCCATCACGCCTGACAAGAAGGTATCTCTCGCCGGGCAGTTCGCCGAGCGCATCTCCGAATATGTCGAAAAACCGATCTGCGTGACGGCCCTCACCATCAGCTCCGAGACCGACCAGGCCATCTTCTGCGCCTGCGATCTGGTCGACATCAGCTGGGGGCTGCGCGACGCCGTGCGCGCAAAGCTCGCCGGGAACGACGCAGGTCTTGACCCGATGAAGGTCATCATCTCCGCCACCCACGTCCATACGGGCCCCCGCTACGCCCACCGCGACGATTCCTCCAGCAAATTCACCGGCAACGCGACCAGCTTCCGCGCGCTGATCGAGTCTGAGCTGCCGCCCGATAAGAAGTATATCGAGAGCGCCAACATTTCCGCCAACCCCGACATCGCGCAGCCCGAGGAGACCTTCGAGTTCCTCGCCGAACAGATCAGCAAGGCCGCGCTGGCGGCCTGGACCTCCCGCACCGAGGGCAGCTTTGTCAATGCCTTCGGCCGCGCGCCGGTCGGCATGTGCCGCCGCGTGTGCTATAACGACGGCTCCGCCCAGATGTGGGGCAACGCCGAGACCGCGAAGTTCACCGAGATCGAGGGCGGCAACGACTCCGGCATCGAGCTGATGTATGTCTTTAATGAGAAAAACGAGCTGACCGGCATCGTTGCGAACCTTGCGTGCCCGGCGCAGTGCGTCCAGCACCGGCTGTTCGTCTCCCCCGACTTCTGGGGCGAGGCCAAGATGCTCCTGCGCAAGCATTTCGGCGACAAGCTCTTTATGCTTCCGCTCTGCTCCCCCGCGGGCGACCAGTGCCCGGTCGATCTTGTCCGCTGGGTCGAGCCGGAAAGCGACGTGAACGACCCGAACCTCAAGCGCACCAACCCGCACCCCAGAAAGGCAGACCCCTCCATGTTTGACCTCTCCGGCATGCGCAAGGCAGGCAAGCGCGTCGCAAATGAGATCATTGAGGTCTACAATGAAGGCCTTGACGCACCGCAGGCCGACCCCGAGCTCGTACATGAGGTCCACAACATGCAGCTGCCGCTGCGCCGCACGACCTTTGCGGAGGTCGCCGCTGCGCGCCGCCGCATCCACGACTATCTGGCCGAAAAGCCGGGCGACGTCGATTTCAACGATGCAGCTGCGCTGCAGGTCGACCTCGGTATCCTCCGCCGCGAGGAGCTGCAGGAGAAGATGGACATCCTCGACACCGAGAGCCACATCCTGCGCCTCGGCACCGTCGCCTTCGCGACGAACCCGTTCGAGCTCTTCCTCGACTTCGGCAACCAGATCAAGGCACGCTCGTATGCCGAGCAGACCTTCCTCGTCCAGCTCGCGGGCGGCTCTGAGGGGTATCTGCCCACCGAGAAGGCCGAAAAGGGCGGCCACTACAGCGCATTCATCGCCTCCGGCCTTGTCGGCCATGTGGGCGGCGAACAGCTCGTGCGCGAGACGCTCAAGAACATCAATCGCCTCTTCGCGGAGTGATCTCCGCTGCGGCCGCCGGTGACCCGGCGGCCGCTTGCTTTTCCGGCCGTTTTTCGCTCCGTTTGCGCGGTTTTCGGACGTCATATCGACGTTAGATATCTTGAATTTGTCGAAAATCCGCGGATTATCGCGGGTTTTTGACGTGCCAAGTGCAACGTGTTCGAAAGATGCGTTTCAAAGTTGCGTAGAATTTCCGCCGCATGAATTTCTATATTCTGGTTTTCTCCATATTTTGTATCAACTTTTTCGTTTTTGTTCCGTGCGGTAATCTGTTCGTTTTATCGTATTTCATAATTATTTTCACATGAAACAGCATTCTGCACAGTTTTTGCGCGTGTATGTTGTCCGGATTGTGCAAAACGCTCCAGAGCGATTGACGGACTTCCGAAAAACTGTTAAACTTTGAGTAGCGAACAAAAAACAACAAGGAGGAAAAACAATGAAAAAACTTATCGCTCTGCTTCTGGCCGCGATCATGGTCCTCTCCCTTGCTGCATGTGCTTCCAGCCCTGCGGCGGATCAGCCGGCAAATGATTAGACCACGGCAGACACCACCACGGAAGAAACCAAGACCGAAGAAAAGACCGAAGACACCGCCGCTTCCGGCGACGTCGAAGTCGTCACCTACTACTGCTCCATCGGCGCTTACCTGAACACGCTGCAGGCTGAGGTCGCCAACTGGAACGAGACCACCGGTAAGGAAAAGGGCGTTGAGATCCAGATCATCTCGGACATCAACGACTACTCCAACAACGCCCGTGCGCTGATGCAGGGCGGCACGTTCTACGACCTGGTTGACCCGGGCACCGGCGCTGCCGACTGGATCGTCAACGGCTGGCTCATGGACCTCAACACCATCGACAACGCCGAGCTCAAGGAGCTCATCGCCGGCTACGAGCCCTACATCCAGAAGGGCGTCAACATCCAGCAGGGCATTCTGTACGCACTGCCTCTGGAAGTTGTTCCGATCAAGTTCGCTGTCAACCTCGACCTGTTCGAGAAGAACGGCCTCGAGCTGCCGAAGACCTGGGAAGACGTTTATAACTGCGCCAAGGTCATCACCGAAAACGGCAACGGCGAAGAGTTCGGCTACGGCTGGTGCACCTGGACGGCCGGTATGATCCGCCGCGGCACCTTCAAGGTCGCTATGAACTCCACCGGCCGCGGCTGGTGGGATCCCAACACCGCCACCTATGACTTCACCCAGTTCAAGCCCATCCTCGAGATCGAGGCCAAGATGATGCAGGAAGGCCTGCTTCTCGGCGCTGACGACCTCGGCATCGACGAGATCCGCGCGCAGTTCGCCGCCGGCAAGGTGGGCATGTTCTATGCGCCTTCCTATGACTACGGCGTCTACACCAGCCAGTTCCCCGCAGAGTGCAACTGGACGGTCATCGATCCTCCCGCGATCGTCGACGAGACTCCCTACAAGGGCGTTTACCTTGACCGTGTTGGCTGCGGCATCACGGCTCCCGCCTATGAAGCTGCTTCCGATGCACACAAGCAGGCCATCCTCGACGCGTTCATCTTCCTCAACAGCGACGAGCTGAACAGCAAGATCTACTCCGTCGGCGGCATGATCCCCTACAAGACCGAAGTTATCGAGAACACCGAGCTCAGCGCAGACCTCGGCCCGCAGTGGGCACAGTTCGGCGACATCAGCAACTACGCCAGCATGTCCCTGTATCCCGACTCCCTGCTCCCGCTGGAAGGCGAAAACTTCAATACCGTCCTTGACTCCTACCTGCGCGGCGACCTCGACGATCTCGACGCTGTCTGCGCCGATCTGGCCGAGCGCTACAACGCGGCTTACAAGGAGCTGAAGGAATCCGGCGACGTCGACCTGTCTCAGTACGAGTACGCTTACGACATCTCCAAATAATTCATTTCCCTTTTGAATACACCCTTTACGAAAAGGAGGCCGCAGCCGCGGCCTCCTTTTTGTGTGTGCGCACGCCCAAAAGCCTCCCCTTCCAGGGGAGGTGGCTCGGCGGAACGCCGAGACGGAGAGGTTGCAGCAAATTTGCGGCAACCTCTCCGTCAGCCTGCGGCTGACAGCTCCCTACCCCTTTTGTCCCTTCGGGACATTTCCCCCTGATAGGGGGAATCGGCCCCTGAGAGGGGAGCCTTTTTTCCGCTGCAGCGGGGTCCACTCCTCAGGCCCTTCGGGCCAGTGCTTGACAGAACGGCCCGCCGGAGCGTTCCGGCGGGCCGTTTGCGCTTTATTCTGCTTTTTCCTTGAAGACGCTTGCCTTTTTCCATGCGCCGCTCCGGTAATACAGCAGCAGGATCACGCTGCACAGCACCCAGCCTGCCGGATAGCCCATCGCCACCGGGAGGACCGTCCCCCAGACCCGGTAGACGATCATCAGGTAGATCTGCCGGAACAGTACGAACGAGCCCAGCATGATCAGCATACAGCTGCGCGAATCGCCCGCGCCGCGCAGCGAACCGGAGATGATCTGGTTGATGCAGATGACTAAGTAAAACGGAGAAATGAACCGGATGAACAGCGTCCCGTAGCGCAGGACCTCCGGCTCCTGATTGAACAGGCTGATGAGCTGCGGCGGCAGCAGCACCACCACCGTGACCGCCTCCGACAATAAAAGCGCCGTCCGGGTCCCCTTTTTCGCGCGGGCGTGGTCGCCCGCACCGAGATTCTGCCCGACGAAGGTCGTCACCGCCAGCGAGATCGTCGTGATGGGCAGGAGCGCGAAGGAATCGATCTTGTTATACGACGTCCAGCCAGCCATGCAGTCCGCGCCGAAGCGGTTGATATAGGACTGCACAAAAATATTGGAAAACGCCGTGACCGCCAGCTGCACCGCCGACGGCAGGCCCAGCGCGCAGATGCTGCCGAGCATGTTCTTATCCAGCCGCACCGCCCGCCACTCGATGCGGTAATCGCCCTTCGACCGTGTCAGCACGAGCAGCACCAGCGCCGCCGAAGCGAACTGCGCAAGGATCGTCGCGATCGCCACACCCGCGACGCCCATATGAAATACCGCCACGAACAGCAAATCGAGGACCGTGTTCGTCACCGCCGAGAAGATCAGGAAATACAGGGGCCGTCTGGTGTCGCCGACGGCGCGCAGGATGCCCGCGCCCATGTTGTACAGCAGCAGTCCGCTCAATCCGGCAAAATAGATCTGCAGATACTCGCTCGCATGCGCAAGCACCTCCTCCGGCGTTTGCATCATCCGCAGCAGCGCGGGCGTCAGCACCACGCCGAGCACGCTCAGCACAATGCTCATCAGGATCGTCATGGCGATGGTCGTCTGCACGGCGGTCCGGACGTTCTCCCGCTGCCGCGCGCCGTAATGCCGCGAGATGACGACACCCGCGCCGGTCGCAAAGCCGTTGAAGAAGCCGATGAGCATATTGATCACCGGCCCGACGCTCCCGACCGCGGCCAGTGCCTCCTTGCCGACGAAATTTCCGACCACCACGCTGTCCACCGTGTTGTACAGCTGCTGAAAAATGTTGCCGATCAAAAGCGGGACGGAAAACGCGACCAGCTGCCCGAGGACACTGCCTCTGGTCATGTCGGTGTCCGTCCGCCGCAGACCCGTCTGCAAAACGATCACCACCAGCTTTCTCTTTTTCCGCGGCCGCGCGCAGGCGCGCCGCTCTATTTGTATCTTAACACAGCTTCGCCGCCGCGGGCAAGTCCACGCGGCGCTGTTCTCTGCAAAACTACGCGAAAAACAGAAAGGTTGTTGCATTGCAGTTGCGCTTATGTTATGATGTCCGGAGAAAGGCGGTGCATTCCATGGCAAACCTGAAAGACATTGCACAAAAGCTTGGCGTGAGCGTCTCCACGGTCTCCCGCGGGCTCAACGGCGGCAAGGAGATCAGCCGGGAAATGACGGAAAAGATCCTCAAGGCGGCGGACGAGCTCGGCTACACCCTGCAGGGCCGCGGCGGCCGCGCCACGCCGGATTGGAATTCGGCGGGCATCATCGTCCCCGAGGTCGCGTCGGAATATTACGCGCGTCTGGTGCACAAGGCGAAGGATTTTCTCGCCGCGAAGGGCTATTCGCTCATCATGAAGTTGACGGATTTCAAGGCCGCGGAGCTGCTCGACGCGATCAACACCATGAGCCGCATCCACGTCAAGTGCCTGCTCGTCGTCATGGATACCGAGGAAAACATGTCCGATCAGCTCATCAGCGCCATGCACAGAAGCGGCCTGCCGATCATGCTGATCACGTCGAAATACTATCCCCTGCTGGAATTTGACTGCATCCATCTCGACGAATACAGCGGCATCATCATGGGCGTGCAGCACCTGCAAAAGCGCGGCTACCAGCGCATCGCCTGCATCAGCGACCGCATCTCCCTCAGCCGCGTCACCGTGTTCAAGCAGGCCATGAAGCTGCAGGGCATGAAGGTCGATCCGCAGCTCATCTGCGTCGGCCCCGAGCGCGCGGAGAGCGGCGGATATCTCAGGACCAAGGAGCTTCTGTCGCTGGAGAACCCGCCCGACGCCGTCTTCTGCTGCTATGACCAGATGGCCATCGGCGCCATCCACGCACTGCGCGAAAGCGGTCTGCGCATCCCTGAGGATATGGCCGTCATGGGCTTTGACAACCTCACGTCGTCCAAATATATCGAGGGCGGCATCACCACCATCGCCAATCCCTACGAGGACATGCTCTCCGTCGCCGTCAACATCCTGACCAAGCGCACGAAAAACCCGCAGATGTCGCAGCAGCAGATCGCGCTTCGCCCGAATCTGGTCGTCCGCCACACAACCTGAGGCCGCGGGAACCCTCAATTTTGCGTTGTTTTGCGTGAATTATTTCATGGCTGCGCATTGACTATTTCGTTCGGCTATGGGAAAATAGGAATAGAAAATCGCCTTGGCCGGCGGCTTTGTTTGTGCACTGTGCCGCAATCGTCCCGCGCGTTCCGCTGCCGGTCATGATCCCAATAACAACTGCAAATGAAAACACGGAGGAAGGCTCACATGGATAAACGGGTAGGATTTGTTTGTTTCGGAGAGGTCAACACGCCGATCGAGCGTCTGCAGATGAAGCACGACGAGGCGCTGGGCGTTCTGACAGCCATGGGTTATGACCTGCTGGACGCAGGGCTCGTCATCGACGATGAAAAATACGCGACCGCCGACGCGGCGGCGGAAAAGCTGCGCGGCTTTGATATGTGCTGCCTGGTCGTCTGCGCGGCGGGCTGGGTCCCGACGCACGCCGTCATCCGCGTGACCGACCAGTACCGCCATATCCCCATGCTCCTGTGGGGCCTGTGCGGCTGGAAGGAAAACGGGCGCATCATCACCACCGCCGAGCAGGCCGGTACCTCGGCTATCCGCCCGACGTTCGAGGCGCTCGGCTACGATTTCAAGTATGTTTACAACATCATCGGCAAAGACTATCCGCGCGCGAAGCTCGACGCATTCATTTCCGCCTGCGCGGCCAGGCGCGCCCTGCGCGACGCGCGCGTCGGCACGATGGGCTACCGCGATATGCTGCTGTTCGGCACGCAGTATGAGGGCAACTCCATGCGCGGCCAGCTCGGCGTCGAGGTCGAGCCGTATGAGATGCTCGAGATGGTCCGCGCGCTCGACACGCTGGAGCCGGACAAGATCGCCGAGGGCGTGAAGTACGTCAAGGAAAACTGGAAATTCGAAAAGCCCTGCGATGAGGCGATCATCGAAAAGGGCGTCAAATACGCGCTTGCCATCGGCAAGAAGATCACCGAGCGCGGCTGGGCGGCCATCACGCTTCTCGACGTCGACGGCATGAAGAAGCTCGAGGGCTTCCCCCCTGCCATGGTCTTCATCCTGCTCGAGCATTACTACCACGTGCTCACCACGCCGGAAAACGACGTCATGGGCTGCGTGACGCAGCTGATCATGAAGTATCTCTCCGGCCAGACCGTGCCGTATCTGGAGTACTACGAGTTCTTTGAAAACAGCGTGATCGCGGGCGTACCGGATTATATCCCCGAGCCTGTGACCGACGGCCCGGTGACGGTCCTTCCCGCCGCCTTCGGTCTGCTCAACACGTCGCTTCTGTGCGTATCGAAGGTCAAGACCGGCTATGTGACCTGCGCGCGCCTCGCCTACATGCACGGCCGCTACCGCATGCACGTCTACACCGGCGAGGCCAAGACGCCGCCCGCGTGGAACGAGTACGGCTGGGATGATCCCGCGCCGCAGCTGCCGTCGCTGGAGATCTTCCCCGATTCGTGCACCGTGGAAGAATTTGCGCAGAACGTCTGCTGCCAGCACGTCATCGTCGCCTACGGCGATTACACCGAGCAGCTGCGCGATTTCTGCAAGCTCATGGATATTGATCTTGTCATGTAAATACAATTTTTAAAAAATTGAGAAGGCGCTGCTTGGGCGTTGCTTCCCATGTGGAGCGGCTCGATGCAGCGCCTTTTTTATGGAGGAACCAACATGTATCTTGGCGTTGACCTTGGCAGCACCAACATCAAGGCTGCCATTTATGATGGATCGATGCAGCTCGTCTGGCAGCAGAGCCGCCCGGTCAAGTATCTGCGGGAAAACGGCTTCGTGGAATTTGACGCGGAGCGTTATTATAATGAGCTTGCCGCGCTCATCGCGCAGCTCACGCGCGACTGCGGCGTATCGAAGATCCGTCAGATCGCGTTTACCGGTCAGGCGGAATCGCTCGTCTGCGTGGACGCGGAGGGCCGCGCCTGTATGCACGCGATCTCCTGGATGGATGAGCGCTCGACCGAGGAGTGCAAACTCCTTGCCGCGCAGTTTGACGCCGCGCTCTGCGAGCGCGTCACCGGGCAGCAGGCACTCCTGCCGACCTGGCCCGCGACGAAGATCCTCTGGCTGAAAAAGAACCGGCCAGACGTCTTTGCCGCCGCCGAGACCTTCATGCTGCTCAAGGACTATATTGTCTTCCGCCTGACGGGTCGGAAGCTCGCCGATATGTCCATCGCCACCTTCACATTCTATTTTGATATCTACGAAAAGCACTACTGGACGCAGATGCTCGACGCCATCGGCATTGACGAGACCCGGCTGCCGCCGCTCGTCGAGCCGTGCAGCGTCGCCGGGCCTCTGACCGCGGATGCCGCGCAGGCGCTCGGCCTGACGCAGGACACGCTCGTGAACGTCGGCACGCTCGACCACTTTGCGGGCATGATCGGCACCGGAAATGTCCGCCCCGGCGGCGTCACGCTTTCGACCGGCACGGTCATGGCCCTCGCCGTCATGGCGCAGGAACCGGCGCCGCGCGACAGTGGGATCGCCATGCACTACGGCTTCCTGCCGGATACGCACGTCATGCTCCCGGTCGCCGAGTCCGGCGGTGTCAGTCTGGAGTGGTTCCGCCGGACCTGCATGCCGGAGACCGGCTATGACGAGATGAACCGCGTCCTGCTCGCGCGCGGCGGCGAGAATCCGCTGATCTTCCTGCCGTACCTTGTGGGTACGAACGCACCGGAATTTGACGCCGACGCGGCGGGCATGTTCTGGGGTCTGCGGCAGGAGCACGATGTTTTTGACATGGCGCACGCCGTCATGGAGGGCGTTGCGTTCATGCTGCGCAAAAACTGCGACGCCATCGCCGCAAAGGGAACGAAGCCCGACCACATCATCGCCACCGGAGGCGGCGCGAAAAGCCCCGTCTGGTGCCAGCTTCAGGCGGATATCACCGGCCTGCCGGTCGTCGTGCCGCGGGAAAAGGAAGCCGCCTGCCTCGGCGCGGCCATCGTCGCCGCCGTCTCAGACGGACAGTATGCGGACTATGCGCAGGCCGCGGCGCACTGCGTCGCTATGGTCACCCGCTACGAGCCGCACCCGAGCGCCTTCCTGGAAACAAAATACCGCCGCTTCGCGCTGCTCTATCAGGCCGGAATCCAGGCGGCCCGCCTCTGAGCCCCCGCTGCACGCAGCAGCAAATTTCAAGCACACTCCGGACGCGCCGATCCGGCGCGTCCGATGGCCAGGTTCATAGCAAACAGGTGAATAAACATGGATTACGCAAAAGAATCTCTTCGTCTGCATGGCGAATGGAAGGGAAAAATCGAGGTCA
>ERZ827492.76-NODE-76-length-105708-cov-33.163157_pt1 | contig 105708 bp, 91 predicted proteins | sample MGYA00519704_ERZ827492 | MGnify/ENA primary metagenome ERZ827492 (study PRJEB31778, sample SAMEA3449325) | human gut metagenome | biome: human gut; feature: human-associated habitat; material: faeces | place: United Kingdom | collected 2010/2012 ... | reverse complement strand
AATATTATTATTCAATAGATAATGGAAGTACGTTTATAGAAAGTACAAGTAATAGTTATACCTTTAGTAATCTTAATGGTGGAAGTTATAGAATAATGGTAAAAGTAATAGATACGAATAGTATATATTCCAACATATATGTAGTAAATGAAAAAATTATAAGCTCAAGTAGCAATTTAATAAGATTTACATATGCTGGCACTGAATATTCAGCAGAAAAAGGAATGACTTTTGCGCAATGGGCTGAAAGTGAATATAACACATTTGGATATTTTATAGAAGAAGATACATTAATTGAAGAAAATAAAAGTTATGAAAATTTTCATAATGCGGTTATTGAAAATGCCGCTGGGAATGAATGTTATTCAACGGGAATATCGTGCGTTATATATCAAAAAGAAGGGACTTTTATAGAAAGCCTTTCAGAAACGAATCTTAAAACTATATATAAAAAAGATAATTATAATGATATAGGTAAAACATATGGATATCTTGAAAGACCTCATACTTATGATTTTGGTGAATTGTATAAAGTGGCAAATAATCTTAATGCAAGTCAACAAACTTTTTTACAAAACTTTATAGACTCAAATTTAGAACCAATATCAGGGTTAACTTTTTTTGTAAATATTGATACAACAGTATTATCCCCAGATTCAAATGGATATTATACAATACCAATTAGGGCCGAGATATTAAAGGAATTAAATATAGATTGCGTAAAATTACTAATGTTTGATGGGACTACAGGAAATTTTTCGAATCCTCAAATTGAAGACTATGATAATTCTTATGGCATTATTACATTAAAAGTAAAAGAAAATTTTGCTATTGCTTTTTTTCAATATGAAGAACTCTAAAAAAAATACAATATAAAAAAAAGGTATTTTCAGTTTGAATACCTGTTTTTTTATATTATCTTATTCATCAAATTTAGCATCCACATAATAAATTGGTCTACCTTCTTTTTCATATTGTTTTTCAAAATCTGTCATGATATTACTTATTTGTCTTTCATCATGATGTAAATCTAAACTAACCTTATTAAAAGTGTACCAATATTGTGATAAAGTTTCTAAAGAATAGGCAAATAATCCTTTATTATCAGTTTTAAGAATTATATGTTTATTCTTTTTAAATATCTTATCATAAAGTTTTAAATAACTTATGTGAGTAAATCTATTTTTTTCATCAATTCCTTTTGGCCAAGGTTCAGAAAATGTCAAATATATTGTAGTTATTTCCTTACCAAATATTTTATCAATATTTTTAGCATCATCATTAATTAACTTTAAATTAGTTATTTTTTCTTTTTGAAGTTTTTCTGTAGCCATAACCATTTGTGATGGATAAAGTTCTAAACCAATAAAATTAATATTCGGATATTTTTTAGCCATATTAATAATAAAGTCCCCACGTCCCATTCCAAGCTCCAAAGATATAGGGTTTTTATTACCAAATAAATCATGCCATTTATTTTTATATCTATAAGGATCTTTAACAAAGTATTTACTATTTTCAATTATTTTATCTGCATTTTTAATTTTATTATATTCCATAAATATGTCCTTCTTTCATTAAAAATTATAACATGAAAAGTAATATAAGTAAATTTAAAGATAAAATAACACTTGCAACATTTATCAAGAGAATAAAAAACTTCTAGATTATCTAATAAAAATATGCTAAAATTATAAGCGAGGTGCATATGTATGTTTGTTGATGAATTAAATATAAAACTTATGGCTGGTTCCGGTGGGGATGGCTGTACATCTTTTAGAAGAGAAAAATTTGTTCCAATGGGTGGACCAGATGGTGGAAATGGTGGTAGAGGAGCTAGCATTATTTTTAAAGTAGATAAAAATTTAAAAACTCTAGTAGATTTAAGCTATAAAAAAATTATTAAGGCTCCGAAAGGAGAAAATGGCAAAGGTTCAAATAAGTATGGTGCAAATGCTGAAAATATAATTATTAGTGTGCCAGAAGGAACAACAGTTATTAATTCTAAAACAAATGAAATAATGGCAGACTTAATAAATGATTCTGAAGAATTTGTTGTTGCCCGCGGAGGCCGTGGGGGAAAAGGTAATAAATCATTTGCAACCCATGATGTTCCAGCTCCAAAATTTAGCGAAAAAGGGGAACCTGGTGAAGAAGTTGAAGTAAGACTTGAATTAAAAGTTTTAGCAGATGTCGGTCTAGTTGGCATGCCAAGTGTAGGGAAATCTACATTATTATCTATAATTAGTGCTTCAAAACCTAAAATCGCTGCATATCATTTCACAACCCTTAATCCCAACCTTGGCGTTGTAAAATTAAAAGATGGCAAGAGTTTTGTAATGGCAGACTTACCAGGATTAATTGAAGGAGCATCAGATGGTGTAGGGCTTGGAACAACATTTTTAAAACATGCAATGCGTACAAGAATTTTGGCTCACGTTATTGATATGGGATCATCCGAAGGAAGAGATCCAATCGAAGACTATAAAATAATAAGAAATGAAATAATAAAATATAGTGAATTATTAAAAAATAAAAAAGAAATAATTATAGCAAGTAAAATGGATTTGCCAGATGGTAAAGCTAATCTAGAAAAATTTAAAAAAGCTTATCCAAATTTAGAAGTTATTCCTATAAGTGCTTTTGATATGAATGGTATATCTAATTTAATAAATAGACTTATGACTATACTTGAAGAAACTCCAAAAGAAGAATTATATCCAAGTGAAAAATTTAAAATTTATAAATTTGAAGATACTATGCCATACAAAATTAAAAGAGACGGAAATATTTGGATTGTAAGTGGTAAAGAAATAGAAACTTTACTTCTTATGACAAAATTTAATGAAGATGAAGGCGTTTTAAGATTTGCTCGTAAATTTAAAGGTATGGGAATTGAAGATGAACTTGAAAAACTTGGGGCTAAGCCAGGTGACGAAGTTCAAATATTAGATTACATGTTCACTTTCAAAGACTAAAACATCACCGATTCTTAAACCATAACTAGTGTTTTTAGGTAAAATAATGACACTAGTTTTTTTGTAATTATTAAAAACGCTGATTTCTTTAAATCTTGGCATATTTAAATATTTAGATAGTATTACATTTCTTGAATCAATAATTAATACGTCGATATTTATTTTACTAAATTTAAAATATTTATTACGTTTTTTTAATATTTTATATTGATTATTAATTGGATTATGTTTAGTCTTTTGGTATATAGTATTATTTAAAATTAAATTCATAATTAATTATATGCTTATTGATAAAAATATATAATTATGGTACCATATTAGTGGTGATAATATGTATAGTTATATAAAAGGATATGTTAAAGAACTAAATAGCAATAATATTATAATTGAATGTAATAACATAGGTTATTTAATTTATGTTCCAAACCCATTTTCTTATGAAATAGATAAAGAATATAAAGTATATGTTTATAATAAGATAGCAGAAGATGAATATAGTTTATATGGTTTTAAAGATCTTAAAGAATATGGCTTGTTTTTAAAATTAATTAGTGTAAAAGGTCTTGGAGTTAAATTGGCACTTCCTATACTAGCCACAGGTTCAATCGGTGGTATAATTGATGCTATAAATAGAGAAAACGTTTTATATTTAACTAAATTTCCTAAAATTGGGGAAAAATTAGCAAGACAAATCATATTAGATTTAAAAGGTAAACTAGATGATTATGTTGGTGAAGATATTGGTCCAGATGAAACCGAAGATTTAATGGAAACACTAACAGCTTTAGGATATAAACCTACTGAAATAAAAAAAGTTATTGGCCAAATTGACAAGAGTTTATCTTTAGAAGAACAAGTAAAAGAAGCTTTAAGGCTTTTACTAAAGTAAGGTAAATTATGAAAAAGAATGGGTTTACTTTAGTGGAATTACTTGTGGTTGTTGTTATTCTTGCTTTAATTACTACGATGGGAAGTGTAGGGCTAGGATCTTTAAAGAGAATAATAAATAACAATTTATGGAACGGTAATAAAGACTTAATTGAAAATGCTGCCAAAAGGTATTGTGATGATAAAAAAAGTCAAATATTAAAATATGACGAGGTTGATGGAACTTGCAAAATAGATAACAAAGATATAAAACCTTGTATAACAATCAAAGTTCAAGATTTACTTGATAAAAAATACATTATTTCTAAAGAAAAAATTAAGCACGATAACAAAGAAATAAAAGTAATAATTAATCAAACCGTAGATAAATCAAATAATGAAAATGATAACTTCAACAACGGATACTATGTTAATGAAAAAAACGTATATATATACATAGAAAATAATGTTTGTTACTCAAAATATGTTGAATAAATAAAAACCTGTTTCGATATAAACAGGTTTTATAGTGTCTCAATTTCTTCGATAGTATCAATTGTATTATCAGTTATTTTACCAATAAAAGCATTTTTAATATCTTCTTCATCTTCTCCAATGTCTTCTTCAACATCTATAACACGAAGAATTTCATCAACACTTGTAAGTCCAGCAACTACTTTTTCAAGTCCATCTTGAAGTAGGCTAGTAACATCTGATGCGTCATATACTAAATGTCTTAATTCATTTTTTCTTATATTATTTGTTATGGCATCTCTGACCATTTGATTAATTTCTAATATTTCATGTAATGCAATACGACCCGTATAGCCATTAATACATTCACTACATCCTTGGGGAACATAAACTTCTGAAACTTCTTTATGTAATACTTTTTCAAATAATATTTTTTCATATTTTGTAGTAGGTCTACTTGTTCTACATTTAGGGCATAGTCTTTTTACTAATCTTTGAGAAATAATACCAGTTAAAGCACTTCCTAATAAGTATCTTTCAACTTCCATATCTAATAAACGTTCAATTGTATTTAAAGAGTTATTGGTGTGAATTGTAGATAATACTAAATGTCCAGTAATAGATGCACGTACCGCAATTCTTGCAGTTTCATCATCACGGATTTCTCCGATCATTATTATGTCTGGGTCTTGACGAAGAATGCTTCTTAATGTACTACCAAATGTAAGACCAATATCACTCATTACTTGAACTTGATTAATTCCTGCAATTTTCATTTCTACGGGATCTTCAACAGTAATTATATTTTTAGATACTGTATTAAGAATTTGTAGCATACTATAAACGGTAGTTGACTTACCACTTCCGGTAGCACCAGCAACAAGAATAATACCATTTGGCATTTTAATTAATTTATTAATTTTTTCAAGATTTTTATCAGATAATCCTAAATTTTCAAGACCGCTAGATGACATTGTGTAATTTAAGATACGAATAACTATTTTTTCTCCATCAACTATAGGTAGAGAAGATACACGCAAGTCTAAATCAACTTTATCGCTTAAATTCTTAATGGCTCCATCTTGAGGTAATCTAGTTTCAGTTATATTCATGCCACTTATTATTTTAATTCTTGTTAAAAGGTTTTTCTTTACAAAGGCAGGTACTTTAGCATACTCCAAAAGTTCCCCATCAATTCTAATGCGGACATTAAGATAATCTTCAGTTGGATCAAAATGAATATCTGATGCTTTTTTATTAATTGCATCAATAATCATTTCATTTACTATATCAACAACAGGTTTATTTTCATAGTCAAAATCTCTAAACATCTGTATCACACAATTCCTTTATTCTTTAATTATTATACACTATATTTTTATTTTCTACAATGTATTTTAATTAATTTTTTTAATTTTGATTGTATATAAGGTAATATATATATGCGAAAAATAATTTGGCAAACCATATATAAATATGCAATAATATTAAATGAAACAAAAAAATTAAAAATGATTTTTTATATGGTTATATTTATTAAAATTACAAAATGTGGTTGGATAATTTCAAAATTTGTTATATAATAAATTTAATGTGTAAGGTGGTGTTTGATATTGACAATAGGAATTGATATAGATAATACGATAACAAATACAAGTATATATTCAAACGCACTGCTTAAAAAAGATCCTCTTTATAATAACAAAAATAATTATAGGGAATTAAATGAGGAACAAATCAAAGATTTTTTAACCAAATATTTAGAGTCAATTGTTGAAAATGTTTTAGTTAAAGAAGATGTAATAGATACCTTAAATTACTGGAAAAATAAAGAATATAAAATTATTTTTATAACTGCACGTGGAGCTGAAAACACCGGTGATTTTGTAAGTTTAAAGTCAACTTACTTAACAAGTCTTTATTTTGCAAAAAACAACATTCCATTTGATGAGTTGATTTTTTTTCAAGAAGAAAAAGGAAATGCTTGTTTAAATGAATTCGTTGATATATTTATTGATGATAGAGAAAACGTTTTAGATGAGGTAGCAAAAAAAGGCATAAAAACATTAAGAATATCAGAAGAAAAAGTAAATAGTAAACATAAATTAGTTCAAAACTGGCAAGAAATAAGAAAATATATAGATAGTCTGGGGGAATAAACATGGATGAAAGAATTATTGATACAAATGTTACATATGAAGATATATTTGATAAAAACATAAGACCTGAATATTTAGATGAATATGTAGGACAAGAAAAGATTAAATCTAATTTAAAAGTATTTATAGAAGCTTCTAAAATGCGAGATGAACCATTAGATCACGTTTTATTATATGGCCCACCGGGACTAGGAAAAACAACCCTTGCTCACATAATAGCAAATGAACTTGGAAGTAATTTAAAAACTGCAACGGGACCTGCCATAGAAAAAAGTGGGGATTTAGCAGCTATACTATCAACACTTGAACCGGGAGATGTTTTGTTTATTGATGAAATACATCGTATTCCTTCTTTTGTAGAAGAAATACTTTATTCTGCCATGGAAGATTTCACAATTAATGTAGTAATTGGAACAGAAGGTAAAAGTAGATCAATAAAAATAGATTTACCACCATTTACTTTAGTAGGAGCAACCACTAGAGCTGGAGATTTATCAAGTCCATTAAGAGATCGTTTTGGCATTGTAAATAAACTTGAATTTTATTCTAATGAAGAGCTTGCAAATATTGTAAAAAGAACAAGTAAAGTTTTAAATATGAATATAACGGATGATGCTGCGATAGAACTTGCTAAAAGAAGCAGAAAAACACCAAGGATAGCCAATCGTTTATTCAAAAGAGTTAGGGACTTTGCTTTAGTTGAAGGCGATGGTTTAATAGATTTAAATATTACATTGAACGCACTAGAACGTTTAAATGTTGATACTTATGGACTAGATAATATAGATATTGAATATCTTGAAGCCCTAATCAACAAATTTAATGGTGGTCCGGTTGGAGTAGAAACCATATCAACCGCTATTGGAGAAGAAGTATCTACAATTGAAGATGTTGTTGAACCATTTTTATTGCAAGAAGGCTTTATTAAAAGAACAAGAAGTGGCCGTGTAGCTTGTGAAAAAGCTTATAAACATTTAGGAATAGATCATAATATGTCTTTATTTTAAGGAGGAACAATGATTTTAGATGGAAAAAAATTAAGAGATGAATTATTAGTTTTATATAAAGAAAGAATCAGTAAAAAAAAGTTAAATATTACATTAGCAATCATTTTAGTGGGTGATAATGAAGCAAGTAAACTTTATATTAAAAATAAAGAAAAGTATTGTAGCATGGTAGGTATTAATGTAAGAAAATATTTACTATCTAAAGAGACTAACGAAGAAGAATTAATATCTCTAATAAATGATTTAAATGAAGATATTGATGTAACTGGAATTATTTTACAAAGCCCTGTTCCAAGTAATATTGATTTTGAAAAATGTAGTGGACTTATAAAATCGAGTAAAGATGTCGATGGTTTTACAAAAGATAATGTTTATAATTTATATTTAAATAAAAAAAGTATTTTACCTTGTACAGTTAAGGGAATTATAAAATTGCTTGATTATTATAAAATTGATGTAAGTGGGAAAAATATTGTAATAATAGGTCGAGGAAATATTGTAGGTAAACCTTTAGCTTTAGCTTTAGAAAATAAAGATGCAACCGTAAGTTTATTACATAGTAAAACAAAAGATTTAAAAGAATATACAAAGAATGCTGATGTAGTAGTAGCTGCTTGTGGTGTTCCTAAACTACTTAAAGCTGATATGGTAAAACCAGGTGCTGTTGTTATAGATGTGGGTATATCCAGAACCAATGCTGGAGTAATCGGAGATATTGATTTTGATAGTCTTAAAGATAATGCATCATTCATAACTCCGAACCCTGGTGGTGTTGGGCCAATGACTGTGGCAATGATTATAGATAATTTAATAGAAATGAGTGAGGTTTAAATGAATAAAATTTTAGAAGAAGCGTTAAGAAACGAAAGAAAAAGACAAGAAGAAAATATTGAACTTATTGCAAGCGAAAATTATGTATCTAATGATATATTGAAATTGCAAGGAAGTATTTTAACTAATAAATATGCCGAAGGGTACCCAGAAAAAAGATATTACGGTGGTTGTGAAAATGTTGATATTATTGAAAATTTAGCGATAAATTATGCCAAAGACTTATTCGGTGCTGAATTTGCAAATGTTCAACCTCATTCAGGGTCTAGTGCCAATATGGCTGTTTATAGGGCATTACTTTCTCATGGTGATAAAGTAATGGGAATGAATCTTTCCAACGGAGGTCATTTAACCCATGGTCATAGACTTTCCTTTAGTGGTCAAGATTATGAAATAGTTGATTATGATGTAAATATGGATACAGAATACATTGATTATGAAGAATTAGAAAGAAAAGTTTTAGAAGAAAAACCTAAAATGGTAATTGCTGGTGCTAGTGCATATTCAAGAATAATCGATTTTAAAAAGTTTAGAGAAATCTGTGATAAAGTCGGAGCTTATTTAATGGTTGATATGGCACACATAGCTGGGCTTGTAGCTGCAGGACTTCATCCATCTCCGGTTGGTTATGCTCACGTTGTAACTACGACGACTCATAAAACTTTGAGAGGACCACGCGGAGGACTTATACTAACTAATGATGCTGAAATTGCCAAAAAAATAAATAAAGTAGTCTTCCCTGGTATTCAAGGAGGCCCTTTGATGCACGTAATAGCCGCAAAAGCTGAATGTTTTTATGAAGCAATGCAACCTGAATTTAAAGAATATCAAATGCAAGTATTAAAAAATATTAAAGCTTTATCTAATACCTTATCTAATGAAGGTTTTAGAATTATATCGGGTGGGACTGATAACCATTTAATTTTAGTAGATGTAAAAGGTACTTGTGGTCTAACTGGTAAAGAATCTCAAAACATATTAGATAAAATAAATATTACAACAAATAAAAATACTATTCCAAATGATTCTGAGTCACCAATGGTTGCTAGTGGACTAAGATTAGGTAGTCCAGCAATGACTTCACGAGGTTTAAAAGAATGTGATTTTGAACAAATTGGATTAATAATATCAAAAGCATTAAAAAATAGCGAAAATGAAGAGATATTAAATAATTTAAAAAAAGAAGTATTAGAATTAACTAGTAAATATCCTTTATGGTATTAGGGAGGTAAGTATGTCAAAGTGGGATAAAGACTATATTAAATTATGTAAAAAAATATTGAACAATGGAGTGGAAGTTGAAAATAGAACAGGTATTAATACCTTAAAAATTCCAAGTTATCATTTAGAATTTAATTTACAGGAAGAATTTCCATGTCTAACAACTAAACAACTATATTTTCGTCAAGCAATTCTTGAGATGTTATGGATTTATCAAGCAAAATCTAATGATGTGAGATGGCTACAAGAAAGAAACGTTCATATTTGGGATGAATGGGAAATTGCTGAAGATGGAAAATGGAGAGCTAATCAAAATGTTTTAGAAGATGGCAAATTAGTAAAAAAAGATGTTGAGAAAGATTTTGGCACAGAATATGCTCACACGATAGGGACAGCATACGGTTTTATAGTAAAAAAACTAGGATTAATGGATCGTTTACTTGATACATTAAAAAATAATCCTTTAGATCGAAGAATGGTTATGTCTTTATGGCAAGATGAATATATTCCTACAGCTGTGCTTCCTAGTTGTGTTTGGTCAAGTGAGTGGGATGTTACAGATGGTTATTTAAATATTTGGGTTCATCAAAGAAGTTGTGATGTGGCTTTAGGACTTCCTTTTAATGTTACACAATATGCCGTACTACTTAGTTTAGTTGCTCAAGTAAGTGGACTTAAACCTGGCACTATAAATTACAGTATTAAAGATGCTCATATTTATGTTAATCAAATTGATGGTATTAAAGAGCAAATTAATAGATTTGAAAAAGATGGCGATTATGAAGCACCGGTATTATGGATTAATCCTAATATAAAAGAATTTAAAGACTTCGATAATTCAGCAGATTTGAAAGATATTAAAATAAAAGATTACAAACATATGGGACCAATTAAATTCCCTCTTGCACAGTAGGTGAATAAAAATGATTAGCATTATAGCAGCAGTTGGAAAAAATAATGCACTTGGTCGTGGAAACGACTTAATTTGGCATATTAAAGAAGATTTAAAGAACTTTAAAGATTTAACAATGGGAAAGTATATTGTAATGGGCAAAAATACATATAAGTCTTTACCTAGACATTTAGAGGGAAGAAAATATATTGTATTATCTAGTTCTTTAGATAATATAGATGATGGAATGTTATTTAAAGATTTTAATAAATTATTAGAGTTTGTTAAAAATTTAGATGAAGAAATAATGATTATTGGCGGAGCTAGTATATATAAATTATTTTTACCATATGCAAATAAACTTTATTTGACGGAGATAGATAGTGAGGAACAAGCTGATGTTTATTTTCCAAAATTTAATAAAGATGATTATACGCGTAGTGTTGTAAGTAATAGTGAAGTAAATGGATTAAAATATAGTTTTGTAATATATGAAAGGTGATGAAATAATGAATGGTAAATTAATAGTTATTGAAGGAACTGATTGTTCAGGTAAAGAAACACAAGTTAAAAAAGCAGTAGCTAAATTTAAAGAAATGGGAGTGAATGTATATAATTATTCTTTTCCAATGTATGATACTCCGACGGGAAGAATTGTTGGGGGGCCTTATCTAGGAAAATCATATATTTGTGAAGGCTGGTTTCCTGAAGGTGCTACAAATGTTGATGCTCTAGCGGCTTCAGCTTATTATGCGGCAGATAGAAGATATAATATTGGTATTATAAATAAACATCTTGAAGATGGAGACATTGTAATTCTTGATAGATATGTTGAATCTAATATGGCTCACCAAGGAGGAAAATTAAAGACTCGTGAAGAAAGAGAAAAAATGTATCAAAAGCTTGATGAGTTGGAATTTGGTATTATGGAACTACCAAGACCTGATGCTGTAATTTTTCTTTATATGCCTTTTGAATATGCCGCAATACTTAAAAAAAATAGGGAAGAAACTCCTGACCAACACGAATCGAATAAAGCTCACTTGGAACAAGCTGAAAAAGCTTATTTGGAGCTTACAGAAAAATATGGTTACAAAAAAATTAACTGTGTTAAAGATGATATGATAAGAACGATTGATGATATTAATGATGAAGTCGTAGCAAAAATAAAGGAAATTATTAAATGAATATAGAAGAATATAATTATGACTTACCAGAAAAATTTATTGCTCAAATGCCGCTTTCTAATCGTAGTGATTCAAAACTCTTATTGCTTGATAAAGAAAATGGTAGTATTAAAGAAGATATTTTCAAAAATATAATTAATTATTTAAATGCTAAAGACGTATTAGTACTTAATGATACAAAAGTTATACCAGCAAGATTAATCGGAGAAAAAGAAGATACGAAAGCTGTTATAGAATTATTGCTTTTAAAAGATATCGAGGGAGATACTTGGGAATGTTTAGCAAGACCTGGTAAAAGATTACATGTTGGAACAATTATTTCTTTTGGAAATGGTTTATTAAAAGCTGAAGTAATTGAAAAATTAGATGAAGGAATAGTTCATGTTAAATTAATGTATACTGGAATACTTATGGAAATACTTGAAAAACTTGGAACAATGCCACTTCCTCCGTACATTCATGAAAAGCTTAATGATCAATCAAGATACCAAACAGTTTATGCTAAAAATTTAGGTAGTGCAGCAGCACCAACTGCGGGACTTCATTTTACAAAAGAATTACTAGAAGAAATAAAAAATAAAGGCGTAGAAATACTTTATGTAACTTTGCATGTAGGTCTTGGTACATTTAGACCCGTTGAAGTAACTGATATAACTAAACATAATATGCACAGTGAATATTATATAATGACTAAAGAAGTTGCAGACAAATTAAACAAAGCCAAAAGTGAAGGCAGAAAAATTTATGCCGTAGGTACAACATCAACGAGAGTGCTAGAAACAGTGGCAAGCAAATACAATGAATTTAAAGAGTGTTCCGGAGACACTAACATATTTATATATCCAGGATATACTTTTAAAGCAATTGATGGCCTAATTACTAATTTTCACCTACCTAAAAGCACACTTTTAATGCTTGTTTCTGCATTATCAAAAAAAGAATTTATTTTAAATGCTTATGAATATGCCAAAGCTCACGATTTTAGATTTTTTTCATTCGGAGATGCAATGTTTATAAAAAAAGATATTTAAAGCCAATACATTCAATAATTAAAAAAGTTGCCTAAAATAAAATTTAAATAGCAACTTTTTTAATTATTTCTATTTTGTATGCAAAACGCATACATGTGCAAGTATAAATCGGACATAATAATTATTATAATAGATTTGAGATGATGTAAATTGCGAAAATGGATTAGGTACAAAAAATAATCCAATTAAAATATTATAAAAATGATTAATAAAGGGAAAATAATTAAAATAAATTCTTTTGTTAGAATAAAAGCATTAATATAGAGTTTATATAATTATTAATATTTGATAAATTGTATGTAAAGGATAATATTTTTAAATAGTATTATCTTTTTAAATTAGCAAAAAATATGTAAAATACATGCAATTTTTATTGTTTGTATAGACTTTAAGTGATAAAATTATATCATGGGAGGATTAATTATGGAAAAATATGTTTATTTGTTTCAAGAAGGAAACAAGGATATGAGAAATTTACTTGGTGGTAAAGGTGCTAATTTAGCTGAAATGACTAATATCGGATTACCTGTTCCAAGTGGATTTACAGTTACAACAGAAGCTTGTAACAAATATTATGAAGATGGAAAGGAATTATCTAGTGAAGTAATTGATCAAATTAAAGAAGCATTAGCTAAACTAGAAGAAAAAAGTGGTAAAAAATTTGGTGATAAAACAAATCCATTACTAGTAAGTGTAAGAAGTGGTGCAAGAGCTAGTATGCCAGGTATGATGGATACTGTACTTAATCTAGGTTTAAATGATGAAATAGCATCATCATTTGCTGAAAAAATTGGTAATAAAAGATTTGTTTATGATTCTTATAGAAGATTTATTCAAATGTTTGCAGATGTAGTAAAAGGATATGCAAAGAGTAAATTTGAAACTATTATAGATGAAGTAAAAGCTAAAAAAGGTGTTAAAAATGACATTGATTTAAATGAAAATGATATGGTAGAATTAACAAACCTTTTTAAAAATGCTTATAAAGAATTTGCAGGAGAAGATTTTCCACAAGAGCCATTTACACAATTAATTGAAGCTGTAAAAGCAGTATTTAGAAGTTGGAATAATGAAAGAGCTATATATTATAGAAGAATAAATGACATTCCATCAAGTTGGGGAACTGCAGTTAATGTTCAAGAAATGGTTTATGGTAATAGTGGAGATAAATCAGGAACTGGTGTTGCATTTACAAGAAATCCCGCAACTGGTGAAAAAGCTTTATTCGGAGAATACTTAATTAATGCACAAGGTGAAGATGTTGTAGCAGGTATTCGCACACCAAGTCCAATTGCAACATTAAAAACTGAAATGCCTGAAGTATATGAAGAATTTGCTAGTATTGCCCAAAGACTTGAAAATCATTATAAAGATATGCAAGATATGGAATTTACTATTGAAAATGGTAAGTTATTTATACTTCAAACTAGAAATGGTAAAAGAACAGCTAAAGCTGCTATAAAAGTTGCTGTTGATTTAGTAAATGAAGGAATGATTACTAAAGAAGAAGCCGTATTAATGGTTGATCCAAAACAACTTGATGCACTACTTCATCCAACATTTACTGATGAAGCCCTAAAAAATGGTAAAGTAGTAGCTGAAGGTCTAGCTGCCTCTCCCGGAGCAGGAACTGGAAAAATTTATTTTACAGCTAGAGATGTAATTGAAAATAAGAAAAAAGGCATTGATTCATTACTTGTTAGACTTGAAACATCACCAGAAGATATTGAAGGAATGAACTCAAGTAAAGGTGTTTTAACTATTCGTGGTGGTATGACAAGCCATGCAGCAGTAGTTGCTCGTGGAATGGGGATTTGCTGTGTAAGTGGAGCATCAACTATAGTGTTAAATGAAACTGAAAAAACTTTAAAAACACCAGATGGAAGTATTTTTAAAGAAGGAGATTACTTATCAATTGATGGTTCAACAGGTAAAGTATATGCTGGAAAACTTGAAATGCAAGAAGCATCTATTAGTGGAGATTTTGAAACATTTATGTCTTGGGCAGATGAAGCCAGAGATTTAAGAGTTAGAACAAATGCTGATACACCAAGAGATGCAATGCAAGCAAGAAAATTTGGAGCTGAAGGAATTGGTCTTTGTCGTACAGAACACATGTTCTTTGAACGTGACAGAATATTTAACTTTAGAAAAATGATTTGTGCAACAACTCTTGAAGAAAGAGAAAAAGCCCTAGAAAATATTTTGCCATATCAAAGAAAAGACTTTGAAGGATTATTTGAAGCTATGGCACCATATAGTGTTGTTATTAGATATCTAGATCCACCACTACATGAATTCTTACCAAAAACTGAAGCAGAAATTAAAGAACTTGCAGATGATTTAGGCAAGACTGTTGAAGAATTACACGAAGTAATTGCCTCACTTAAAGAATTTAACCCAATGATGGGACATAGAGGATGCCGTTTAGCAATTACTTATCCAGAAATTGCCAAAATGCAAACAAGAGCTGTAATTGAAGCAGCAATTAATGTAACTAAAAAAGGTACTCCAATAACACCAGAAATTATGATTCCATTAGTTGGGGAAGTTAAGGAATTAAAATATGTAAAAGATATTGTAGTTAAAACAGCTGATGAAATTATTGTTTCATCTGGTATAGATTTAAAATATGAAGTTGGAACAATGATTGAAATTCCAAGAGCTGCACTTTTAGCAGACCAAATTGCAACAGAAGCTGAATTCTTCAGTTTTGGTACTAACGACTTAACTCAAATGACTTATGGATTCTCTAGAGATGATGCAGGTAAATTCTTAAATTCATATTATGAAAAAGGTATTTTTGAATTTGATCCATTTGCACGCATTGACTTTGACGGTGTTGGACTACTTATGGAAATGGGAGCAACTAAAGGTAGAAGCGTTAATCCAAAACTTTCACTAGGTATTTGTGGAGAACATGGCGGAGATCCAGCAAGCGTTGCCTTCTGCGATAAACTAGGATTTAATTATGTATCTTGCTCACCATACAGAGTTCCAATTGCTAGACTTGCAGCAGCTAAAGCAGCAATATTAAGAAAGCAAGGAAAATAATTTAATCATTATATAAAATTAAGAGCTTAACTTAACTTGTTAAGTTCTTTTTTTCTTTGATAGAAAACAAAAAAATCATTTTTTAATATTGCTCCGACAAGAACCAACAAATTACTTGCAAAAATTGTGATTTAATAGTATTTTGTGAGGTGATATGTATGAAAAAATGATTAAAAAAGAATAAACTGGGGTTAAGAAAGATGAGGTTATTGTGAAAAAAATCAAAAGTAGCACTAAAAGTTTTTATCCTATGATAATTAAAGAATATTTAATTGATAGCATTTCTAAAAGTAGATTTAAAAATGAGATAATATATGAAGATTTAGAAAACCTATCAATATATTTAAAAAAAATATGTGTAAATACATTTAACATAAATAAAATGTTTAAAGAAATATTTAGGCATTATAGGGAAATAACTTTTAAAATATTAGATATTAAAAGTTTCTATCAAGAAACATTTTATCAAGAATATTTAGTAAAAATTGAGACTACTTACAAAAGTGCCAAATGGGTCATACCAATTAAGGTAATTAAAGGGTTTTCTAAATTTCCAAATGGATCATCAGAAATTGTATATTTATCAAAATTTAAGAAAAAGCAAAGTATTGAAGAAGTAACGAAAATAGAAAAATTAGTTTTCAATTTTTATAAAATAATTAATAATATTTTGGTAAATAATGAACTGTTATTAAATTTTTATAAATTGTATATTGAAAATATCACTAAAAAGAAGATTTCATTAATGGTAAAAAAACTTTATGGAAGCAAAAAGGAAGAAATCAATTTTGAACAAATAGATAATAATTTTAAAAATTTAAAAATAAACAAAAAATTAAAATATAATTGGGACCTTTATATGAAAAAAGAAAAATTAGAAATTCAATATAATGATATATTATGTGCAATAGAGTTAATACTTAAAAATTTAAGAAAGGATGGTATAAATGAATAAAAAAATAATATTTGCAATTTTATTAGTATTTAGTTTTATATTAAGAATAGAAGCATCAACATTTAAAAGCGGAGAATTAATTAATGGAGTTTATGTTTTAAAAATTGATGAAAATGGAGTAAAGGAATATAAAAAGGGAAGATTTATAATTGATGAAGATGGCAATTATGTATATTGTCTTGAACCATTCATTAGAATAAAAAATGGAGAAACGTATAATAAGTATGAAGATGATTTTGCTAAAAATTTAGGTATAAGTGAAGAATTATGGCAAAAAATAAATTTAATAAGTTACTATGGTTATGAATATAAAGACGATACACATAATCATAGTGATCCAAAATGGTATTATATAACCCAAATGTTAATATGGCAAAATGTAAGTCCAAATTCAAGATTTTATTTCACAAATACTTTTGAAGGAGAAATAAATTCTACTTTATTTTCTAGTGAAATTAAAGAAATATATGATTTAGTTAATAATCACTTTGTAATTCCAGAGTTTGATATTCCCGAAAGTTTTATCAATGATACTATAACAATTATAGACAAAAAAGGGCATTTTAAAAAACTTTAAAAGTAATGATGTAATGATAAACGGAAATATTTTAACTATTAAAATAAATAGTGAAGATAATTTATTTACTTTAACAAAAAGTTCTAATACAAAAGGATACATTTATGTAAGTGATAATAGTCAAAATATATTAAAAGGTAAAATGGATATTCCAGTTACTGCATCATATAATATAAAAGGTAAGTTCATAACTGGTAATATTAAATTAAAAAAATATGGTGAATCTTTTAATCAAGGTGAGCATAAAAAGAATCCTTTAGAAAATATTACATTTACAATTTATGATGAAAACCAAAATATATTAAAAGAAGAAATAACCAATGAAAACGGAGAACTTACATTTACAAATTTGCGTCCAGGTAAGTACTTTATTAAAGAAACAAAAACTAATGATAATTACATATTAGATGATAAAATGTACGAAGTTAATTTGGGCGTTAATGAAAATAATCGAGTGATAGATATTTTACTAGAGTTAGATAATTATTTAAAAAAAGGAAATTTAATTATTAGAAAGGTTGATTTTGATAATAATACACCGATAAAAGACACTAAATTTATCATAATGAAAGATAAAGAAATAATTTATGAAGGTTTGACAAATGAAGAAGGAATATTAAAAGTGGATAATCTTCCTCTTGGAATATATGAGATAAAAGAAGTCGTAGCAAGTACTGGATATTTATTAGATGAAATAATATATGAAGTTAAAATAGAGCAAGAAAATGAAGATACAATTATAGAAATTAAAAATGAATTAGAAAAAGGAAAACTAATTATAAAAAAGATTGATGCAAATAATAGCGAAGCGTTAAAAGACACAGAATTCATAATCACAAAAGATGATAAAATTATATATCAAGGAACAACTAACGAAGAAGGAATTTTAAAGTTAGATAACTTGCCATTTGGGAAATACATTATAAAGGAAACTAAAGCAAGCACCGGTTACATAACTAATGAAGAAGAAATTGAAGTAACAATAGATACTGATATAAAATATATTGAAATAAAAAATATACCTAATACAAATTTAACTAACGAAGAAGTATTATATGTAGAAAGAAAAAGGAAAATTTAAAAAAGTAGTTTCAAAAAAATAAACCTCATGTTATAATAAAGCATGAGGTTTTGAAATATGAAGTTAAGTGAAGTAGATAGATCAAAATTAAGTCCGATGATGGCTCAATACATAGAAATTAAAGATAAGTATAAAGAAGAACTTGTCTTTTATCGTCTTGGGGATTTTTATGAAATGTTTTTTGATGATGCCTTGATAGCATCTAGAGAGCTTGAGCTTACCCTTACTGGGCGTGTTGCAGGATTAGAAGAAAAAGTGCCAATGTGCGGAGTACCTCATGCTAATGTTAAAACTTATATAGAAAAACTTGTAAATAAAGGATACCGAGTAGCAATATGTGAGCAACTAGAAGATCCAAGAACCACGAAAGGAATGGTTAAAAGAGGAATCGTAGATGTAATTAGCAAAGGTACAATTGCGGATAATGACCTATTAAATGATAAAGATTCTTCATATATAGCAAGCATTTTATTTTTTAGCGATAGCATATTAATAACTTTACTTGATATTTCAACTAGTTATCTTGCTACCATTTCTATAGAAAATAATGAAGAGACTTTGATAAATGAAATATTAGAACTAAATTTAAAAGAAGTAATTTTTATAGATAATTTAAATACTAATTTAATTAATCTACTTAAAAATACATATAATATTGAAGTTACTATAAATAGTGAATTTCTATGGGATAAATATAAAAATCTATTAGATTCAATACCCGATGCCAGAATCAAAAGTGGGATTGCTCATCTTTTTTACTATCTTGATGTAAGACAGTTAAAAGATTTATCTCACATCACTAAAATAAATTATTTAAAGAAAAATGATTATTTAGAAATGGACATCCATAGTATTAGAAACCTAGAACTCGTAGAAACATTAAGATTAAAAGAAAGAACATATTCTCTTTTATGGTTAATAGATAAATGTAAAACTGCAATGGGAAGCAGAAAACTAAAAAATTGGATGTTAAATCCCTTAAAAAATAAAGAAAAAATTAATGAAAGATATGATAAAATAGAAAAACTAAACAATGAGTTTATTTTAAAAGATGAGTTAAAAAATGCTTTATATGAAGTATATGATATTGAAAGATTATCTGGAAAAGTTATTAATGGCTCATTAAACGCTAGAGATTTAATTCAATTAAAAAATAGTTTAAAAGTATTACCTAATATAAAAAATATCATTGAAAAACTTGGGTTTAATTATGAAATTGATACTCACGAAGAAATATATAATTTATTAGAAGATGCCCTAGTTGAAGCCCCTCCAATATCAATTAAAGAAGGGTACATGATAAAAAATGGTTATAACACTGAACTTGATGAATTAAGAAGTATTAGAAGCGGAGGAAAAGATTTTGTAGCATCTTTTGAAGCCAAAGTAAAAGAAGAAACTGGCATTAAAAGTTTAAAAGTAGGCTTTAATAAAGTATTCGGATATTTTATTGAAATACCTAATGGAAGTAAAAATTTAGTAAAAGATGAATATCATTGGGAAAGAAGGCAAACGTTAACTAATTGCGAAAGATATATTTCTCCGGAATTAAAAGAAAAAGAAAGCATGATTTTAAATGCTGAAGAAAACATAATCGATTTAGAATATAAACTATTTTGTGATATCAAAAATAAAGTAAAAGAAAATGTTCCAAAATTAAATATTACTGCAGACAATTTAAGTGAGTTAGATGCTTTAGTTTCTTTATCTGTATGTAGTGAAGAATATAATTTAGTAAGACCAATTTTAACAGATGAACATAGCATTAATATAAAAAATGGGAGACATCCAGTCGTAGAAGTTGTAAGTAAAGAAGAATATGTTCCAAATGATTGTATTTTAGTTGATGGTACAAACACTTTACTTATAACAGGGCCAAACATGAGTGGTAAGTCTACATTCATGAGACAACTAGCAATCATTGTAATATTAGCCCAAATGGGATCCTTTGTTCCATGTGATCAAGCAACGTTGCCAGTAATAGATAAAATATTTACCAGAATCGGAGCAAGTGATGATCTTGTAAGTGGAGAATCAACATTTATGGTAGAGATGAAAGAAGCTAGAAACGCGATAGCTAATGCAACAGAAAATAGTTTAATATTATTCGATGAATTAGGTCGAGGTACAGCAACTTATGATGGAATGAGTCTAGCACAAGCAATTTTAGAATATATTAGTAAAAACATTAAATCATTTACGTTATTTTCAACTCATTATCATGAACTTACTAGACTAGATAAAAAATACAAAAATATTAAAAATGTTCATGTTAGTGCTATTGAAAATGGTAATGAAATAACATTTTTACATAAAGTAAAAAACGGAGCAGTTGACAAAAGTTATGGCATTCATGTTGCAAGACTTGCTAAAATGCCAGAAAAATTGTTAGATAGAGCAGAAGAAATTTTAAATGAATATGAAACAAGTGCTAAAAAGAAAAATCCAGAAGAAAAGATTCAACTAGCTATGGATTTGGAGCCAAATGTAAAAAAAGATGATATAATAAAAGAGACATTAGAAAAGATTGATGTTTTAAATACAACACCAATTGAAGCATTAAATATATTATTTGATTTAAAACAAAAGATAAAAAAGGGTGAGTAATTATGAAGTTAAAAGAAATAATAAGTTTTTTTAAAAAGTATTGCGGAAATGATAAAAAACTTTTCATATTAGCGTTTATATTTTTATTTATAACAGCATTATCAGGTACATTATATGGATATTTAATTGGTCTTGTTATTGATATGACTAGAATTAATTCATATACATCTGCTATATTAATTTTATTTTTAATATTTTTTATGGACATTTTAGATAACTTTATATTTGATAAATATGGAAGAATTTATTTAGAAAAATGTGCTAATAATGTTATGGAACGAATTGGATATGCTGTTTATGAGAAAGTTGGAATGCTTCCAGCACGAGCATTTGAAGAAAAATCAAGTGGTGAATTTATAAATAGGATAACAAATGATTCATCAACAATAGCAGATTCTTTAAGACAAGTTTTAAGAATACTCATTTCTCTTTTTACAAGTATAATTGTCTTTATATATATTTGTTTTAATTCATGGATCGTAGCTTTAGAAGTAATAATATATTTAATTTTATTCTATTTTATATCTCATAAATATTTACCTAGTATAAAAGAAAAGCAAAAAGAAATAAATAAAGAAAAAGATAAAGCTGTTGCAGAAGTAAGTGAATCTATTCGTGGCATCAGGGAAATTCGTGCTTTAGGAATTAGAAAAAGTATGAATATGAATTTTAAAAATATTATAAGAAATATATTTTGGAAAACTAATAAGCAAATGATTACAGAAAAAAATTATAATGCTTGGATTTATAGTTTAAATGGAGTATTAGAATTTATAATATTTACAACTTGTATTTTACTTATTATAAATAATCAAGGGTCTTTTGCTTTCTTTATGGCAATGACATATTATATATATAGGTTTATGAATACCATAGAATTAATGATGAATTTGTCTACGAGTGTTCAAAAAATGAATGCTTCAATAGAAAGATTAAGTGAAATATTAGATAATAAATTATATCAAGATGAACAATTTGGAATAGTTAGTAAAACTGATATTACTGGAAACATAGAGTTTAAAAATGTAACATTTAAATATCCGAATGAAAAAAGAGAAATATTTCATGAATTTAATTTGAGTATATCAACTAATAAAAAAGTTGCTATCGTAGGTAAAAGTGGGCAAGGAAAAACATCAATATTCAATTTATTATTAAAATATTTTGAAGTAGATGCCGGAGTTATTTTAATAGATGATATCCCCTTAGATGATTTTACCGAAGATGCTTTAAGACAAAATATAGCAATCATTAGACAAGAACCATTTATATTTAATAAAACAATTTTAGAAAATCTAAAAATTATAGATCAATATATGTCTTTAAAGAAAATCAGAAATGCTTGTAAATTAGCTGAAATAGATGAATACATTATGAGTCTTCCAAATAAATACGATACAATGATCGGAGAAGGCGGTATTAATTTATCCGGAGGGCAAAAACAACGTTTAGCCATAGCCCGAGCATTATTAAAAAATAGTAAAATCATTTTATTAGATGAAGCCACAAGTGCTTTAGATAATGAAAATCAAGCCAAAATAAAAAAAGCCATAGATAATCTAGTAGAGACTCACACTATAGTAATGGTTGCTCATAGACTATCTACGATAATTGATGCAGATATAATTTATTTAATAGATGGTGGAAAAATAGTAGCAAGTGGAACTCATGAAGAATTATTAAAGAAAAATAAAATATATAAGGATTTATATAAAAATGAAATGTAATTGACTAAAATAAAAGAATAGCAAAATGCTATCCTAAAGCAACATCAAATATCATCATTAACAAAAAACCAAGTATTGTAAATAAGGCCATTAGGTCTTTTTTTTCATTTGTTTGACTTTCGGGAATAAGTTCTTGAACAACAACATAAATCATTGCTCCGCCTGCAAAGGCAAGAAATATAGGTAATAAGATTTGTACTTTTATAACTAAAATTGCTCCAATAACTGCAGAAATTGGTTCTACAATTCCACTTAATACTCCGAAGAAAAAAGATTTAGCAGGACTTAAACCTTCACGTCTTAATGGAAGTGAAACAGCCGATCCTTCTGGAAAATTTTGAATACCAATACCAATAGCAAGCATCACTGCTGAAGTAAGTGTAGCACCATCTAGATTATAAAAAACAGATCCAAAAGCAACACCAATTGCCATTCCTTCTGGGATATTGTGAAGGGTAATGGAAAAAATTAACATTAAGCTTCTTTTGATACTTCCAGCATTACTTTTTTTATTAGTTAATTTATCAAATATTTTATCTCCTAAAAAGAGAAGCAATCCTCCCGATAATACACCCAAAGACACAATTATCCAAGGGATTAGGTTAAGATTTTCGCTCATTTCTAATGCAGGAGAAAGAAGACTCCAAAACGTTGCAGCCAGCATAACGCCAGCAGATAAACCTAGCATTGCATCCATTGTGGTTTTATTTATTCTTTTAAACAAAAATACAACTGCTGCTCCCAAAGATGTTATACCCCACGTAAACATTGTGGCAATTAAAGCTTGCACAGGGTAATTTAAATTTATATACCAATTAATCATAATCACTCCTTATTTCACAATGTATTTTATGATAAATATTTTTTATGGTGATTTTATCTTTACAAAATCTCTTTCAAACGTTATAATATTTTTTGAGTTTAGGAGGTGTTTTCATGACATTTAATATACCAGTCATCTTGCTGAAGAATTTAGTGATCCTTCCTAATCAAGAAATAAAATTAGAATTAAATAATATTTTAAGTGGTAAATCTATAAACGTTGCATTAAATGGCTTTAAAGGTGAGGTATTAGTAGTTTCTCCGATGGATGCGCTAGAAGAAGAACCATCCGTTGATGATTTACCTAAAGTTGGGGTAATAGCCAAAATTAAGAATAAAATAGATAATGATGGAATAATCGAAGTAAAATTGCGAGGCACAAAAAGAGTAGCTATTAATAAATATTATCAAGAAAAAAACAGTGATATACTATATAGTGAAGTCATGTATATCGATCTTCCATCACTCGTAGCATCTGAAGAAAATGCTATATTAAAAAAGTTAGTAAATGTTTTAAAAGAATATATCAATGTATCTAAAAGTGTATCAAATGATATTCTTAACTTTGTAAGTAACAATAAAGATTTAAATAAAATAACAGATGCTATCACATCATTTTTACCATTTAATACGATTAAAAAATTAGATTACATGCAAGAAATTAATCCAATAAAAAGAGCTAAATCTTTAATTGCGGACATGAGTGAAGAAATAAAATCAGTTGAAATAGATAATGAAATTGAAGAAAAAATAAATGAATCGTTAGAAAATGATCAAAGAGAATTCATATTAAAAGAAAAAATGAAGGTTTTAAAACATGAATTAGGTGAAGATTCATGGAAAAGTGAAGAAGTTAATGAGTTTAGGACCATTTTAGAAAAACTAAAAATTGATAAAAAAATAAAAGAACATATTAATCATGAAATAGATAAATATGAGATAATGAATGAAGCTTCTCCAGAAGTAAGTATTATGCACAATTATTTAGATTGGATTATAAACTTACCATGGAATAAACAAAAAAAAGAGACTTCAAATTTTGATGCTGTTTATAAAGAATTAGATAAATCACATTATAAAATGGATGAAATAAAAACAAGAATTAGTGAATACGTTGCTATAAAAAATTTAAACAGAAATATTGCTAGTCCAATTATATGCCTTGTTGGTCCTCCGGGAGTAGGTAAAACAACTATTGCTATGTCAATAGCTAAATCATTAAACAGAGATTTTTATAAAATTAGTGTCGGAGGATTAAATGATTCAACAGAACTAATTGGTTCAAGAAGAACCTATCTTGCCTCATCACCAGGTAGTATAATTCGTGGTCTATATAAATGTGGAAGTAATAATCCCGTGATACTTATTGATGAAGTAGATAAGATGGTAAAAGATTACAAGGGAGATCCTGCTGCAACATTGTTAGAAATACTAGATCCAAATCAAAATAAAAGGTTTATAGATAATTATATTGAAGAACCATTTGATTTAAGTAATGTATTATTTATATTAACTGCAAATAATGTTAGTTCCATCCCTAAAACAATTTTAGATAGGGTAGAATTAATCGAATTAAATAGTTATACAGTTTTTGAAAAGAAAGATATAGCTAAAAATTACATGTTACCTAAAATACTACTTGATAATATGGTTTATGATAGCAAAATTAAATTTAGTGACGAATTATTGTATTTCATAATTAATAATTATACAGAAGAATCCGGTGTAAGAGATCTAGAACGAGTCTTATCTTCTCTCGCTAGAAAAATAACTATAAATAATGTTAAAGTATTAAATGAAGATAGAGTGGTAAAACTTTTAGGAACTCCGAAATACAAAGATGACTTAATTGTTGAAGAATCCCCCGGAGTCATTAATACACTTGCTGTAACTAATATAAGTGGAATAGTATCAAAAGTAGAATCAGTAAGTACAAAAGGAACTAATAAATTAACTATCACTGGTAATCCTGGAGAAATACTTAAAGAAAGTATAAGTGTTTGTTTAACAATGTTAAAAAATAAGTATAAATACAGTTTTCATAATGAAGAAGTACATATTCATTTTCTAGATGCAACCTCAAAAAAAGATGGGCCTTCTGCAGGTCTTGCAATTGCAGTATCTTTATGTAGTCTAGAAGAGTCAAAAAGTATACCTGCTAATATTGCTTTTACGGGTGAACTTACCTTAAATGGAAACGTTTTAAAAATCGGAGGATTAAAGGAAAAGCTAATTGCTGCATATAATAAAAATATCAAAGTAGTATATATGCCTATAGGTAATAGTGAAGATTTAAAAGATATTCCAGAAATTATACTAAATAACATGGAAATTATTCCAGTTAGTAATTTTAATGAAGTATATACAAAACTATTTAAATAAGATATAATTAAAAAATAAGTAAGGATGTGAAAAAATGAAAACACTGGATATTTATAAAAATATTAAATATCTATCTCTTTATAATGAAATAAGTGGTGAAATAAATAAAATAACAATAGATACTAGAAAAGTTGTTGATAATGATTGTTACATAGGAATAAAGGGAGAAAAAAATGATGGTAATCTATTTTTTATGGACGCCTTTAAAAAAGGAGCAAATTTAGTTATATTGGAAAATTTCAAGATGACTGATAAAGTAATGGATTATATATTAAAAAATAATAAATCTATTATGGTCGTTGAAGATACTAAAAAGACCCTCGGAGATATAGCAAAGTATAAAAGAAGTTTATTTTTTAGCCCAGTAGTTGCTATAACAGGATCAGCTGGAAAAACTAGTACAAAAGATATGATTTATAGTGTCTTAAAAGAAAAATATCAAGCTCATAAAACTATCGGTAACCAAAACAATCATATTGGCTTGCCTTTAACGATACTATCTTTAGAAGAATCAAATGAAGTATTGGTGCTTGAAATGGGAATGAATCATTTAAAAGAAATATCATATTTAACAAATATAGCAAAACCAGATGTTGCAGTTATAACAAATGTTGGAACAGCTCACATAGGAAATCTTGGAAGTAGAGAAAATATATTAAAAGCTAAACTAGAGATCCTTGAAGGATTAAATCCCAATGGTGTATTAATTATTAATAACGATAATGATTTATTACATGCTTGGTATTTAGAAAATAAAGATAGATATAATATCATTACAATTGGTATTAAAAATGAATCAGATTATATGGCAAGTATTATTGAACATACAGATAAATTTTCAACTTTTTCTTGTAAAAATGTTATATATAAAGTCCCAGTTGGTGGTGAACATTTCATCTATAATGCTCTAGCTTCCATAGCGGTTGCCAAATACTTTAATGTAAGTGATGATTTAATTAAAAAAGGAATAACTAATTTTGAATTAAGTAGCAATAGAATGAATATCATAAACACTAAAGGATACACAGTAATAGATGATTCATACAATGCTAATTTTGATTCAATGAGTTATGCTATTAAATATTTAGGATCATTAACCGGAAGAAATATTGCCGTATTAGGGACCATGCGAGAACTCGGAGAATATTCTAAAGATCTTCATGAAAAATTAGGTAAAGTAGTTGAAAAAGAAAAAATAGATATTTTAATTACTACTGGTGAAGACACAAACTATTTAAATGAAGGAGCAATAGATGCTGGTTTTCCTAAAGAAAACAGTTATCACTTTAATAATAATAAAGATGTAATATCATTTATAAACACGATTAAAACAAAAGATGATAATATTTTAGTTAAAGCAAGCAATTCATTAAACTTTAAAGAAATCGTAGAAAATATAATTTAATATTAAGGGTTTAATGTACATGATTTTTACATTAAACCTTTTTATTTTGAATGAAATTTGATAAAATAATAATGAATGGAAGGATATATATGAAGTTAACTTTTAAATTGAATTATAAAGATGAAAAAACAATGGGGCGTCTTGGAACAATTACCTACAATGGAAAAACATATGAAACACCGATGTTTATGCCAGTTGGAACAAATGCTACTGTAAAGACATTATCACCAGAAGAACTAAAAAGTATTGGTTCAGGTATAATTCTTGCTAATACTTACCATTTATGGTTAAGACCCGGAGAAGATATTGTAAAAAAAGCAGGAAATCTTCATAAATTTATGAATTATGATGGACCAATACTAACAGATTCCGGAGGATTCCAGGTATTTTCTTTAGCAAAACCTAAAGATATAAATGAAGATGGCGTTAAATTTAAAAATCATTTAAATGGCGATAATTTATTTTTAACTCCTGAAAAATCTATAGAAATTCAAACCGCTTTAGGTAGTGATATCATGATGAGTTTTGATGAATGTGTAAAATGGCCAAGTACTCATGAATATATGGAAAAAAGTGTTGAACGAACTCTTCGTTGGGCAAAACGTGGTAAGAATGTAAAATGTGATAACGATCAATTACTATTTGGAATTGTCCAAGGGGGAGAATATCCAGATTTGAGACGTCATTGTGCAGAAGAATTAGTTAAAATGGACTTTGATGGTTATTCAATCGGGGGTACATCTGTCGGAGAAGATAAACCAACTATGTATAAAATGGTTGAATACTCAACACCATTTTTACCAGAAGACAAATTGCGCTATCTTATGGGAGTCGGGGATCCCATAGATTTAATTGAAAATTCTATGCGTGGGGTAGATATTTTTGATTGTGTAAGTCCAACAAGACTTGCAAGACATGGTCATGCTTATACATCACATGGAAAAATAAATATTAAAAATAGTAAATATAAAGAAGATTTTACTCCGGTAGATGATTGCGATTGTTACACATGTAAAAATTATACAAAAGCTTACATAAGACATTTAATTACTGCTAATGAAACATTCGGAGCAAGACTTTTATCTATACACAATATTTATTTTCTTCATAGTCTTATGAAAGATATCAGAAAAAATATTAAAAATGGTACCATTAAAGAATATAGAGATGAATTTGTAAAAAGATATTATGGAGGTCATAATGAATAAGTGGTTTATTTCAGTTGCCATCATAATATCTCTGGGTTCTATATGCGGAGTTACCACTTATAAAGTTATCAAAAATCATAATGAAAAAATCTCTTTAGTGGAATCAAAATATATAATTGAACAAGCAAAAAAATGTATAAATGAAAAAAAATGTAATAAAGGAAAAAATATTACATTAAAAGAATTGTATGATCTAGACTATTTAACTAAACAAGTTAATAAAGTAACTAAAGAATATTACAATGAATTATCTTATGTTACTTATAAGAACAATGAATATATATTTATTATTAAATAAATTATTGTTCCTTTTTATTAATACCAAGCATACCGCCGAGTACACTGGCAAGTATTAATACTATGTAATATATTAAGGTACTTATACTAAAAATTACTCTATTAGTAAATAGGTTAATAATAATTAAAAGTAGTAAAAATAACCCACCAATTTTTAAACCTGCTAAATAACCTTTATTATTTGCTCTTTTTCCACTTTTAATTCCAAATATAAAGAATAAACTTATGTTAAATATAAATATTAATAAATTAGTAATACTTGAATTAACACCAATTAAATTAAGTAAACTACATACAAATAATAAAAGTATTAAAAATATTGTATAATACCCTAGATATTTAAACGTTTCCTTCATGATAATCACCTAATAAATAATATGTTTAAATATTAATAATATACACCATAATATAAATGGTGATAACTATGCAAATATTTACAGTATTATTTAGAACAATATTCTTTTATTTTTTTGTATTAATTTCTTATCGTATAATGGGAAAAAGAGAAATAGGGCAACTCGGAGTAATTGACTTAATAGTATCCATATTAATTGCTGAACTAGTTGCAATATCCATTGAAGAGTATAAACAACCCATGGCTTATACAATTATTCCTATATTTTGTCTTGTGGCCCTTGAAGTATTATTTGCTTTTATTTCCATTAAATCTCGAAAATTTAGAACTCTTTTTGATGGAAAACCATCATTAATAATTGTAAATGGTAAAATTAATTATAAAGAAATGGTAAAGCAAAGATATTCTTTGGATGATTTATTAGTTTCCCTAAGACAAAAAGAAATCAGAGATTTAAGTATAGTAGAGTATGCCTTCCTAGAACCAAATGGTCAATTATCTGTATTTAAATATAATTTATTTAAATTAAAAAGCCCATATCCACAAGGATTAATTTTAGATGGAGAACTTCAACATAAAGTATTAAAATATATTAGAAAAACACCTGAATGGATAAATAATGAATTATTAAAAAACAATTTAACAATTAAAGATGTATTTTATGCTTTTTATAAAAATAAAAAAATATATATAATTAAAAAAACAGATGTTAATTAGCAAATAAAAAAGGCCTAGAGGCCTTACTCGTAATATTTAATTTTTACTATTATTCATCTTTAAAAGCTTTAATTTCTTCAAGAGATAATTTAGTAATTTCATTAATATCTTCGATGGGATAATTCTTCCTTAACATAGCTAGGGCAGTTTCTTTGATACCTTCTACGAGACCTTTAACTAATGCTTTTTTTATTTCCTCTTCTCTTGAATCTTCATCTTCTAATATTTCTCTGTTATAAAAAGCAATTTATCAAATTCATCTGTTTGGGCATTTACTTCTCTGATTATCTTGGCCATAAACTCATCTCCGCCATTTACTTCTTTCATCTTTTTTTATCATTACATATAAGCAAATAAAGTAATTTCTCTAAAGACTTTTTGTCTTTCTTAACTATTGTATAATCTTTATCGAGAATTTTTGCAAGATTTATATCGTATATTTTAAACAGCGGATGGATTTTTTCATGTGATTCTATATCAAGTATCTTACTTATTACAACAAATCTTTTATCTTTAGTTACACCATAAAATTAATTATCAAATATACATTTGTACACACATTTTTGGAATTGCAAATAGACTTATATTTAACATTTCTCATTTAATGATTTTAATTTATTAGCACAAATTATTAATTAGATATTTTCTTTTTATTTTTTTTATGGTATATTATTAATAGTAGGGTGATTGACTTATGAAGAAATTTATAAATAAAATAAAAAATAATCCTAAATTATATTTTTTAAGTATATTAATAGTTGGAGTTTTCTTTGTTTTAGTGGTAAGAATAACATTTGCATATTTAGCTCCAGCTATAAATAAAGCTCAAAGTGAAGTAGTAGGGACTAGTGATACTGTTGATGATTTTAAATTTGGCTTAGGTAATCCTATAAAAATTGATGCAACACCAACAACTTTGCCAGAAAATGGCACAAATTATGTTTCATCAACTACAGCAACAGCGTATTTAAAAGCTAATAGTACAAATGAATCAGCTACTTTTAATTATTTTGTTTATTTTCAAATAGAAACAAATACATTTAAATATTCAAATGGAACAACACCAGAAATTATTCTTACTGTTACTGATCCAAATGGAAATGAACTTACCTCATTAAGTGGTTTAACATATGGAACCTTTAGCGGTATATCAGGATTTGACATAACTACAAAAAGTGGAATATTTGATATTGCAACTAATTATGAGATAACATCTAATTCAAGTAATGATTATACCAATCAAACATGGACTTTCACGGTAACATATTTAAATTTGCCATTTGACCAATCATTGAACTTTGGCAACAACATGATGGTTAATGTATACATTAAAAAAGAACAAATGCCAACTTCCAATATATACCATGAGGCTTGTAATGATAACACATTGGCGTGTCATGTAGCAAAATTATATACGGGAACACAAGGAGAAAATAGCATATATTATCATGATGCAAATTTAGAAAATGGAGCTAATGATAATTCTTACAGATACACAGGTTCTAGAGATGAGGTAAATAATTTTGTTTGTTTTGGAATAAATGATAGCCCATGCCCAACAAAAAATCTTTATCGCATCATCGGAGTATTTGGAGATAACTATCATGGTGTTAAAGGTAAACATCTTGCAAAATTAATAAAATATGATTATGCTAGTGATAATTTATTAGGCAGCAATTATGAAAATTATACATTATCAACAGATAGTTACATTGGTGAATTAGATACTGCAGAAATAAATGCATTCTATTGGAATGGGGGTTCTTCAAGTAGTAATAATATTTGGAAAAACTCATTATTAAATACATCATATTTAAATAGAAATTATTTAGATAATTCAGGAACAGAATGGTCAAATAAGATAGCCACAACGACATGGAAAGTTAGTGGAAATACTTATAGCAATATAGGAAACGTTGATTTAAGCGTTTTATATCAAAATGAAGTAGTAAGTCCTGAAACTGGTGGCTTGTCAGCGGATGAAATTGAATACGAAGCAAAAATTGGCTTAATGTACGCATCAGATTATGGATATGCCGCAAGTCCAGCCAGTTGGCTAACTACCTTGGAAAATGTTGATAATTTAAGGGGATCATCATGGATATACATGGGACTATATGAATGGACTATCACTAGACTTTCTGCTGATGAATTTGGAGTATTTAGTGTAACTCACGAAGGCATTGTTTATCCGGATAGTGGGGTTGCTACAGCTTTAGCAGTTCGCCCAGTATTTTTTTTAGTAGCAGATACCCAATATGTATCTGGACATGGAACTCAATCAGATCCAATGATTATAAATTAAGAAAGGAATGATTTAAATGAAAATATTATGTATCGGACATTCCAGCTGGGATATAACAGTTCCAGTTGATGAATATCCAGTTGAAAATACTAAATATAGATATAATGAAAAATATAGTGCTGGAGGTGGACCAGCAGCTAATGCTGCCTTTGTTCTGGGCAAATGGGGAATAGACACTGTAATTGCAAGTACAATTGGTTCGGACGACTTTGGAACTAGAATAAAAAAAGAATTTCAAGATATAAATGTTAATACTGATTATCTAGAAACTAATTATGATAAAGATACTTCTTTTTCATTTATATTAATAAATAAGAAAAGTGGTTCAAGAACAGTGTTTAATGTAGCAACAGAACATCCTGCTTTAAAAAAATTAAATTATGATTTTACTCCGGATATAATATTAACAGACGGACATGATTATGGAGCAAGTCAAAATGCTATAAGTAAATACCAAAATGCCATAACTATTATAGATGCTGGAAGAGTAACTCCAGAACTATTAGAATTATGTAAATATATTAAATATATTGTATGTAGTAAAGGTTTTGCAGAAACTGTCACAAATATGAAATTTGATTTTAACAATCCAAATTCGCTAGTAGCTATTTATAATAAACTTCAAGATAAATATCCAAATAGTATTATAGTTATAACACTTGAAGAAAAAGGCTGTTTGTATCAAGTAGGAAATGAAATTAAAATAATGCCAGGATTAAATGTTCAAGTAGTTGATACAACTGGTGCTGGAGATATATTCCATGGAGCATTTACCTATGGAATAGCTAACAACTTCGATATGGAAAAGGTTGTTACACTTGCAAATATAGCAGCAGGCCTATCAGTTACGAAAATGGGATCAAGATTATCAATTCCTAATTTATCGGAAGTATTAGATTACTATACTAAAAAAACTGGAATGGTAAATGGACAAAATAATCAAGGGCAACCCCAATGATAACAAGTAATACTCCAAGACTTGATTTACATGGAGAAATAGTAGCGATGGTTGAAGTATTAGTAAATGAATTTATAAATGATAATAAATTACTTAAAAATAACATTGTAATTATAATTCACGGTAAAAGTACAAATATTTTAACCGAAGAGGTACATAAGGTATTAAAGAAAAATAAAGATGTAATAAGGTATTATAAAAACAATTGGAATCTTGGAGAAACAATTGTAGAAATAAATATTTAAATTAGTTAAAATTCTACGCGAAAAATGTAGAATTTTTTATTTTTTCTAATTAAATTAAAGTAACCTACTTGAACATTTTTTATTTTTCCTTTATAATTTAAATAGTAGACTAAAGGAGATTTTTCTTATGAGTAAAAAACAAAAAATAATATTATTAGGTGTTATATCAATCATATTAATAGTAGTATTATCAATTAGTGTTACTACATCTTTTATGAAACCAGTAAAACAAGGTGGAAATTTAACTGAGATAAGTTTGTCAAGTTGCGCAAAAATAAAATTGATAGATGAAGCTTCAATTGACTTATCAAATACTTACCCAATGACGGAGAATAAAGCTATGCAAACAAAACCATACAAATTTACTATTACAAGCTATTGTGATTCATTAGTAGGTTTTGATGTTTATTTAGCAACACTAGATACAAACACATTGGATGATAAGAATATAAATTTTATATTAAAAGGTGATGCAGGAGTTTCAATGTTTGATTTTGGAGGTACAACCCTCGATGTTTCTGATAATTCGAGTGCTGATTTTAGTAGTACAGAACTAAATGAATTAAATATTGGTATAAAAGGAACATATAAAAATATTTATAAATTAGGAAGTTTTGATTCAAAATTTAAAGGAACATCAACAATAGAATTATATTTATATGTTAATGAAAATGCAACTAATGAAACCATGAATCAAATATTTAAAGCTGGTGTTGTAGTAAAAGCTCATGATAGAGAAAGAAAAACTATGGCAACTCAATGTTATGAAGGTTCTCTATTAATAGAATGCCTTTGGGAACTTCAAAATTGGGGACCAGGTGAAACTTCAATTTATTTTCATAATGCAAATTTGGCAAATGGAGCAAATGATAATTCTTTAAGATATGCTGGGCCAAGCGAAGAGGTAAATAACTTTGTATGCTTTGGAAGTGATGAAACTCCTTGCCCAACAGATAACTTATATCGTATCATCGGAGTAATAGATGACAAAGTAAAATTAATTAAATATGATTATGCTAATAGTAATTTACTTGGAACAAATGGAGATTATTATGGTTCAACAACACCAATTGCAAGCTATTATAAAGGAAAGTTAACAAGTGTAAATACATATTATTGGAATTATAAAAATGATACAACAATAAACAGCGGCTATGGATCAAATACATGGAGTACAAGTTTATTAAATAAAACAAATTTAAATACAAATTATATAAATAATATAGGTGAATCATGGGCAAATAAGATAGAAACAACAACATGGAAAGTCGGAGGAAATACAGAAGCAAATATAGGAAATGCAGTACCTTCAGTAGCATATAAGAATGAAATAACACCAGCAGAAAATACATCATATGATGCAAAAATAGGCTTAATGTATACAAGTGATTATGGATTTGCAGCGAGTCCAAGTGCATGGACAACAAATTTAAGTTCTTATAATTCAAGCTCAGTAACTAGTGTTAATTGGATGTACATGGGAATGAGCGAATGGACTATTTCGCGCTTTTCCAATACCTCTGTCAATGTGTTCTTTGTCATCACGGCTGGGTATGTCGGCAACTACACTGCGAGCTACTACGTTGGCGTGCGGCCGTCCTTCAATCTAACATCTTCCACAAGCTATGTATCGGGTTCGGGAAGTATGAGTGACCCGATCAGGATAAACTAAAATAATGAATGGTTTTTAAAAAACTATGGAACTATACTCGTAAGTAGTGGAGAAAATTTAAATGCCATAGCAAAGAGGTATAAAATAAATGACAAAATATATATTGATTACAAAGATATCTCTGTTAATACCTTATTAAATAATGCCAAAACTGAATTAAATAATATTATCAAATTTTTAGAAAAAAGCCAAGAAGATTATAGTAATTTTGATAATGAACTAAATATTAAAGAAAGTAAAATTTAAAAAATAAGTATAAAGAGACGACATAATATTGTTAAATAGAATAAAAAGGGAGGTATAAAAATGCCAAATAAGTATCTACCAATTGGAAGTGTAGTTAAACTTAAAAATAATGATAAATTTTTGATGATTACTGGATATTATAGTTTAGAGTATAATAATTCTGTAAAAATATATGATTATGTAGGATGTAGTTATCCAGAAGGTTTCTTAATTAGAAACAATAGTTACTCATTCAATCATAGTGATATACTTCAAGTAGTTTTTGCAGGATTTGTTAATGATGATTACAAAAAATTAAATGCTAATTTATTAGGTCAATTAAATAATAATGAATCTATGAAACAGCCTAGCACATTTGTAAATTTAAAATTTGATAAAAATGGAGTAGTAGTTTATGATGAAATAAGCACTGTAAAAAAAGAACCAACAATAGTGGAAAATGATTTTACGAATCCTTTTTCATCTCTGCGTGTTAAAAAAACTAATAGTAAAACACCTATGGTTGAAATAAAGTTAGATACATTAAAAGATATTACACCAGATGAAAAAACAATCGAGGATACTAAAAATATTGAAAGCAAATTTAAATTTGCATTTGATGAAAACGGAGTTGTAACTGGCGAACATGCTGTTGATATTCCTAAAACAGATGATGACGAACTGCAACATACAAAATTATTTTATGAATTTGACGAAAATAATTTTGTAACTGGGGTAAAAGAACAAGAAGAAAAACAAAAGGATAATCAAAATAGTAATGTTGCTGAAAGATCTTTTGTGCCAGCAGAGCCTACAAATGAAGAAGGCAATTATAATGAAAATCAAGAATTTAATATTCCTCATTATACATTTGATGAGAATGGTATAATTATAAATTAAAAGAGATACAAAAATCTCTTTTAATTTTCTTTTGAATAGTGTACAATATCAATATGGTGATTAAATGAAAACAATTTTTATATCTGGGGCCTCACGTGGACTTGGTTCATCAATTGCAAAAACTTTTGCAAGCAATTATTATAATATAATAATTAATTATAATAAAAGTCAAAAGGAAGCAAATGATTTAAAAGAAGAATTAGAAAATAATTATAATATTAAATGTTTTTTATATAAATGTGATGTATCTAATGAAGAAGAAGTAAAAAATATGTTTGTCAATATAAAAAATGATATTGGTAATATTGATGTAGTTATAAATAACGCTGGTATTGCAATTGACAATAATATTAAAGATAAAACAAGTCATGAATTTATGAAGGTTTTAAATGTTAATTTACTTGGTACTTTTTTAATATGTAAATATGCTTTAGAGGTTTTAAAAAAGGGAAGCATTATTAATATATCAAGTAATAATATATATAGTGGGAGTTACATTGAAAGTATTGATTACGACGCATCTAAAGCTGGAATAATTAGCCTTACTCACAATTTAGCAAAATACTTATCTCCGCACATACGAGTTAATGCTGTAGCTCCGGGTTGGATTAAAACAGATATGACAAAAGATATAGATAAAGATTTTAAGAAAAAAGAAGAAGAAAAAATATTGTTAAATAGATTTGCTACTCCAGAAGAAATAGCAGATGCAGTATATTTTTTAGCAAATAATACATATGTAAATGATTGCATATTAAAAATAGATGGAGGAATAAAATGAATGAAGAATATATTAAGTCATGTGAAGAAAAACTAGAACCTATATTTAAACAGATTGATGATGTATGTTATTTTAATAGTAAAAAAGTTCTTGAAGCATTCTGGGAAAATCAAGTAAGTGAGTCACATTTTAATATGACAACCGGTTATGGTTATGGAGATATTGGTCGAGATGCCGTAGAAAATGTCTATAAAACAATTTTTAAATCTGAATCTGCTTTAGTAAGAAATCAATTTATATCTGGAACTCACGCTCTATCTACAGCTTTGTTTGCCTTGTTAAGACCAAATGATACACTTTTATCCATTAGTGGAAAACCATATGATACACTAGATAGCATAATTGGTTTTAATGATAATCCAAGTAGTTTAAAATCATTTAATATAAAATATGATGGAATAGATTTAAAAGACAATGATTTTGATTATGAGAAAATAGCAAAATATTTAAAAGAAAAGAAAGTTAAAGTAATAGAAATTCAAAGATCAATAGGGTATAGCACTAGAAAAAGTATTAGCATAGAAAAATTAGAAAAAGTAATTAATTTAATAAAAGATATTGATAAAGATATTATAGTAATGGTTGATAATTGCTACTGTGAGTTTGTAGGTAAAAAAGAACCTATTGAAGTTGGAGCAGATATATGTGTTGGGTCTTTAATAAAAAACCTCGGCGGAGGAATAGCATCAAATGGTGCTTATATTGTAGGTAAAAAAGAACTAATTACATTATGTAGCGAAAGATTAAATGTTCCAGGTGAAGCAAATGATGTTGGTCCAAGTCTAGGTGCTAACAAAATGTTTTTACAAGGCTTATACTTTGCCCCGATTGTTGTTGCTAGTGCCTTAAAAACAGTAGTATTTGCCTCTTTATTACTAGAAGAAAAAGGTTATGAAGTAAGCCCAAAATGGAATGAAGAAAGAAATGACATTGTAGAAACTATTACCTTTAATAAAAAAGAATTATTAATAAAATTTGTCGAAGGAATTCAAATGGGAAGTGCTATTGATTCACATGTCTTACCAGTTGCATCTCCGATGCCTGGATATGATGATGAAGTAATTATGGCATCAGGTTCTTTTACACAAGGATCATCAATTGAAATTTCTTGTGATGGGCCAATACGTAAACCATATATAGCATATCTCCAAGGTGGATTAACATATGAATATGGTAAAATTGCTGTTTTAAAAGCCATAGAAAATTTAGAAAAATAGATTAGAATTAGAATCTATTTTTTTGTTTTACACTTTTTTTAAAAAATTAGCAGTTATATATTGACAAGTGCTAATCATAATATTATAATGATATTAGCACTGGTAAAGAATAAGTGCTAATAGAGGTAATATAATGGATGAAAGAAAAAATAATCTCTTAAAAATAATAGTTGAAACATATATCAAGACAGTAAAACCCGTTGGATCAAAAGCTTTATGTGATATATTTAATTGTTCTAGTGCCACGATAAGAAATGAAATGGCAATCCTAGAAGACATGGGATATTTAGAAAAAAACCATATATCATCTGGTAGAGTTCCAAGCGAAGCTGGATATAGATATTATGTAAAAAACTTAATGGAACCTGAAAAACTTACAGGAAGTGATATGCTTAAACTTCAAAAGATTTTTACTAACACTGACATTGAACTTAGCGATGCTATTAATAAATGTATGGATATTATTAGTGAAATAACCAATTATACAAGTGTAGTTTTAGGTAAAAGTAGCATTAACAATAACTTATTACAGATAAATATAATAGATTTAGGCAATAACCAAGTTGTTGCAGTAGTTTGTACAGATAAAGGAAACGTTGAAAATAAAATGTTTAATTTACCAAATACTATTAATGTTAAAGAAGTCATAAAAACAAGTGAAATAATAAATAAAATGCTTATGGGAACACCAATTAACGATGTAAGTAAAAGACTTGAACTTGAAGTAAAGCCAATCATTAAAAATCAAATACATCAATATGAAACTATCTACAATATTTTCTATGATGCTTTTAATGATTTTGTAAGTAATAACAGTAATATTCATGTTACAGGTAAAACTAAAATCTTTGAACAGCCTGAATATAATGATATCGGAGAGTTAAAAAGACTTGCCAATAAATTAGAAGATAAAGAATTTATTACTAAAGTTGAAGAAAATAGTGATGAAGATAATATTAAAGTATATATTGGTGAAGAAACAGATTTTGATTCCAATGTTACAATTATTAGAAAGAAATACCATATTAATGGTGAAGAAGGAACTATCGCAGTAATAGGTCCAAAGCGAATGGATTATCAAAGAATTGTTGGTTTACTTGAGTATATTGATGATGAAATTGATAATAGAAAGGATAATTAATGGAAAATAAAGAAGTAAAAGTAAACGGAAAACAAAAAGTAAAAAATATTAAGAAAAAAGAACCAAATAAAATTAAAAATAATAACAATAAGTTAGCTTTAGAAAATGCTAAACTAAATGAAAAATTACTTCGTACTTTAGCTGAAATGCAAAATATGAAAAGAAGAAATGATGAAGAGATTAGCAAGTTATGCAAATATGATGGTGAAAAGCTAATTACAAAAATATTACCTATCGTAGATAATTTTGAAAGAGCAATAATGTTAGATGATCGTGATTTATCCGATGAAGTATCAAAATTTTTAAGCGGATTTAAAATGATTTACACCAATCTAGTTAGTATATTAAATGAACTAGAAGTAAAGGAAATTGAATGTAAAGGTTTAGAATTTGATCCCAATAAAATGGAAGCAGTTCTAACTGATACTGATAAAAATTTACCAAGCAATGTGGTAGTAGAAGTCCTACAAAAAGGCTATACTTACAAAGATAAAGTTATCAGAGTTGCTATGGTAAAAGTAAATGAATAATTAAGCTCAAATTAAAATAAAAGAAAGGAATGATTAAATATGAGTAAAATTATAGGTATTGACTTAGGTACTACAAATTCATGTGTTGCAGTACTTGAGGGAGGAGAACCAAAAGTTATAGCTAATGCAGAAGGAAATAGAACAACTCCATCTGTTGTAGCATTTAAAGGAGATGAAGAATTAGTCGGAGAAGTTGCTAAAAGACAAGCCGTAACTAATGTTAAAAATACTATTTCTTCAATAAAAAGAAAAATGGGTACTAATGAAAAAGTTGAAGCTGGTGGAAAGAAATGGACTCCAGAAGAAATTAGTGCTAAAATTCTAGGAAAACTAAAAAAAGATGCTGAAAGTTATCTTGGAGAAAAAGTAACAAAAGCAGTTATTACAGTTCCAGCATACTTTAATGATGCAGAACGTCAAGCTACTAAAAATGCCGGTAAAATTGCCGGACTTGAAGTAGAAAGAATTATAAATGAACCAACAGCAGCAGCCCTAGCATATGGACTTGATAAACAAGATAAATTACAAACTATTTTAGTTTATGACCTAGGTGGTGGAACATTCGATGTATCTATTCTAGAATTAGGTGATGGCGTATTTGAAGTTAAAGCAACAAGTGGTAATAATCGTCTAGGTGGAGATGACTTTGATGCTCGTGTAACTGATTATTTAGTTTCAGAATTCAAAAAAGATCATGGTATTGATTTAAGCAAAGATACAATGGCAATGCAAAGAATTAAAGACGCTGCTGAAAAAGCTAAAAAAGACTTATCAAGTATGACAACTACTCAAATAAGTCTACCATTTATCGCTCAAAATGATGAAGGACCAGTTCATATGGATATGGCATTAACAAAAGCCAAATTTGAAGACTTATGTCGTGATTTATTTGATTCAACACTTGAACCAGTTAGAAAAGCTTTAAAAGATGCCAAAATGAGCGCTAAAGATATTGATAAAGTAATCTTAGTTGGTGGTTCTTCACGTATTCCATACATTCAAGAACTTGTTAAAAAAGAACTTGGACAAGAACCTAACAAGAGTGTTAACCCAGATGAAGTAGTTGCAATGGGAGCTGCAATCCAAGGTGGTGTTTTAACTGGTGAAGTTGATGATATCGTTTTACTAGATGTTACACCTCTATCACTTGGTATTGAAACTTTAGGAAATGTTATGACTGTTTTAATTCCTAGAAATACAACAATTCCAACAAGTAAATCTCAAGTATTTTCAACTGCCGTAGATAATCAACCAGCTGTTGACATCCATGTTTTACAAGGCGAAAGACCAATGGCTAACGATAACAAAACACTAGGAAACTTCCAATTAACTAACTTACCTCCAGCAAGACGTGGAGTACCTCAAATTGAAGTTAAATTTGATATCGATGCAAATGGTATAGTTAATGTTACTGCTAAAGATTTAGGTACAAATAAAGAACAATCAATTACAATTACCTCATCAACAAACCTTAGTGATGAAGAAATTGATAAGATGATGAAAGAAGCTGAAGCTAACAAAGAAGCTGATGAAAAGCGTAAAGAAGAAGCTGAAGTAAGAAATAATGCTGATAGTATTGTATTTGCAACTGAAAAAGCAATTAACGATCTTGGTGATAAAATTTCTGAAGACGATAAAAAGAATGCCGAAGAAAAACTTGCTGAAGCTAAAAAAGCTCTTGAAGGAACTGACATTGACGAAATTAAGAAAACATCTGAAGAACTAAATAAAGTTGCTATGGATTTAGCTCAAAAAGTATATGAACAAGCTGCTAAAGACAATGCCAATAATACAGAAAACAGTAGTGGTGATAGTGACCATGAAAAAGTTGAAGATGCCACATACGAAGAAAAATAAAATTAAATAAGGAAAAAAGAGAGCGTCTTAACTCTCTTTTTGACCGTTTAAGGAGAAATGAATGAAAAAAGAAAAATTAGAAAGCATACTAAATGCTATGTTATCTACCGGCGGAGATTTTGCAGAAATATTTGTTGAAGAAACAAAAACAAAAACTTACAATTTTGTAAATCAAATACTCGATGGCTATCATATAGATTTTTCAAATGGATTAGGACTACGTTTAGCAAATAATACAAACGTTTATTATGCAGCAACAAATAAATTCGATAAGAAAAACATTTTTGATATTATAAATTTACTTAACAAAAATATTAAAGATAAAGTAATATTTTCTGATATTAAACTAAAAAGACTTCAAAAATACAAAAAAAATAATGAGACGCATTATTCTGATCAAGGTTTAAAAATCTTATTTAAAAAACTTGATGACTATATTAGAAATTATGACTCTAGAGTTAACCAAGTTAATATAAGACTTTTAAATGTAATTCAAAAAGTAACTATCGCTAGAGAAAATGGATTATATAAAAGTGAAGACCGTATAAGAAGTAGAATATATATAACAATCGGATTAAAAGATCAAGATAAATCATGTAACATAACTTACTCACATGGTAAAACAAGTAGTTTAGATTTTTTAGATGAAATCGATTTTAAAAAAGAATTAGATATAACTATTAAAGAAGGAATAGATAAATTATATGCTAAACCTTGTATAGGGGCTGAAATGCCAGTAATTATTGAAAACGGTTTTGGTGGGGTAATATTTCATGAAGCCTGTGGTCATGCAATGGAAGCAACTGCTGTCGCAGATGGATTATCAGTATTAAGCTATGATCTAAATAAAAAAATAGCAAATGAAAAAGTAAGTATAATAGATGACGGAACCCTAAATAATGAATGGGGAAGCACAAAAATAGATGATGAAGGTTGTCAAACAAAAGTAAATCATTTAATTACTAATGGTATATTAACTGGTTTCCTAATTGATGAAATAAATAATCGTAAAATGAAAATGAAACCAACCGGAAGCAGTAGAAGAGAAAGTTATCTTTATGCTCCGACATCAAGAATGAATAATACATATCTAAAAAACGGAACTGATTCCTTTGATGATATGATAAAAGATATCAAACTAGGTCTTTATGCTAAAAAAATGGGAGGCGGAAGTGTGTCACCAGAAACCGGAGACTTTAACTTTGCTTGCGATTTAGCATATATGATCCGTGATGGAAAATTAGCTGAATGTGTCAAGTCAGCCAGTTTAATTGGTAACTGTAAAGATATTTTAAGTAATGTAGATATGGTCGGTGACAATCTAGAGCTTGGTCAAGGAATGTGCGGCTCTATCAGTGGAAATGTTCCAGTAAATGTTGGAATGCCACGTATCAGAGTTAGCAAAATTCTTGTCGGAGGTGAAAAAAGTGAAGAATAAATTAATTAAAGAAGCTAAAAAAAGAAATATAGACATTGAAATATTTGAGACAAGAAATAAATGCACAGATATAAACTCTTTAAATGATACTATTAAATTATTTCAAATATCAGATGTAACTAGATTTAAAATTAAAGCGATAAAAGAAGAAAAATGTATTCAAATAATAGCTGAAAGCTTAAAAAATACAGAAGAATTATTAAATTCTTTAGAATCTATATTTTCTATTCAAGATAATAAAAATAAAAACACTTTATGTCATGGCAAATTTAGTAAAAAAGAAAAAAAGAAAAAGCCAGTAGATTTTGATGAAGTAAAAAGAGATTTAAAATCATTAAATGAATTAAAGAAAGAGTATTCTTGTATTAAAAATATTGAAGGAGCATACTCTTACTATGATAATAAAAGTAAAATTACAAATAATAATTGTAATATGAATGAAGAAAATTACTTTAATGTTTATGGATCAACCATAACGGTAGAAAAAGATGATGTAACCAGAGTATTATATTTAGGATATTATACAAAAGATTATGATTTTCAAAATTTCAAAAACTACTTAATAAAAAGATTAAATGATGCTGTAATTAAATTAGATAGTAAGTCTGTTAAAACTAACAAATATAAGGTATTATTGACTAACAATGTCGTAACTAATATACTTGCAACTTTTGCAGATTCGTTTCAAAGTAAAAATATATTTTTAAAAGAATCAGTTTTTACAAATCAATTTAATAAACAAATTTTTAGTGACAAAATAAGTATTATTGAAGACTCTCAAAATGGAATTAACAATAAAAATTTTGATAGTGAAGGAACTATAAAAAAATACCAAACTATAGTTAAAAATGGGCTTTTTGTAAAAGAACTTAATAATTTAGAATACGCAAACATTACCAAAAAGGAACCAACTGGAAATGCTGATGGAGTAAATAATTTATTTATAGAACCAGGAACAACCACATATGAAGAAATGATAAAAAAACTTAGTAATGGTATAATTATTGATGAAGCTTATGGTTTCCATGCTGGAGTAGATAAAAAAACAGGTGTTATATCTGTTCAAGCTGAAGGTATACTTGTAGAAAATGGAAAATTAACTAATGGTTTAAATATGATAATTTTATCAACAAATATTTTTGAAGTATTTAAAAATGTATGTGAAGTTGGAAATGACTTAACGAAAGAATATTTAAGTGTAACTGCTCCATCGTTACTACTTGAAAATATAACTATTGCAGGAAAGGAGTAAAAAATGAATAAAAAAGATTATTATGAAATACTAGGTGTTAACAAAAATGCTACTGATGAAGAAATAAAAAGGGCGTTTAGAAAACTTGCAAAACAATACCATCCAGATATTAATAAAGAACCTGGTGCCGAAGAAAAGTTTAAAGAAATCGGAGAGGCTTATGCAGTTTTATCCGACCCTAATAAAAGACGTCAATATGATCAATTTGGTCATGCCGCTTTCCAAAATGGTGGTGGAGCTGGAGCATCCGGATTCCAAGGATTTAATATGGGAGACATCGATTTAGAAGACATTTTAGGCGATCTTTTTGGCGGCGGTTTTTCAAGTTTCTCTGGTTTCGGTAGAAGTTCTAAATCCAGTAGTAGAGCAAGAAAAGGTGAAGATATAAGAGTAGTGTTAAATTTAACTTTTGAAGAAGCTGCTTTTGGTTGTGAAAAAGATGTAAAACTTAACTTAACTAGTGAATGTAGTTCTTGTAAAGGAAAAGGTGGATTTAATGAAAATACATGTCGTACATGTGGTGGAGCTGGAAAAGTTTTAGAACAAGCCCAAACCATATTTGGTTATATGCAAACGCAAAAAACATGTCCAGATTGTAAAGGATTAGGTAAAACTTATGAAACCACTTGTGATGTATGTCGTGGTAAAGGTGTAGTAGATAAAGTTAAAACTTTAACGGTTACAATTCCAGAAGGTGTTGATGAAGGATATCAATTAAGATTAAGTGGTAAAGGTAACGCCGGAATAAATGGTGGACCAAATGGAGATGTCTTCTTGGAATTTAAAATTAAAGAACATCCACTATTTGAAAGAGATGGTGCAGATATTTATCTTGAAGTACCAATAACTTTTGTAGATGCCGCACTTGGATGTAAAAAAGAAATACCAACTTTATATGGTAATATTATATTAGAGATAAAGGCCGGAACACAAAATTACACAAAATTAAAGATTAAAGGTAAAGGCATAAAATTGCCAAATTCAATTTCCAAAGGTAACATGTATGCAGTTGTAAATATAATAACTCCGACTAAACTAGATCGTAAGCAAAAATCGTTATTACAAGATCTAGCAAAAACTGATTTAGAAGATGCACCAGAATTTAAAAACTTCAAAAAATACATGAAATAAAAGTTTCCATATGGAAATTTTTATTTTTATTAAAAAATTAGTGACATTTAGTAGAATTAATGTTACAATTAAATAGAATTAGAATAGAGAGGTAAAAAAAATGAATAACGAAATTGAAAATGAACAACCAACGATGAATAACGCACAAAATAATCCAGAAGGAGGCATATCATTAAATCCAAACAATAATGAACAAATTGGAATAGAAATTGATACAGCATCACAAAACATTCAAAATGCTATGAGTAATAATTCTACTACAATTTCTCAACCAACAATTAATATGGCTAGTCAAAACTTTAACACTAATCAAAATGATAGTTTTAAAGAACCTAAAAGTAAAAAAGGCCTAATAATAGGTATCGTTGCAATTGTTGTAGTTGTGGCTCTATTAGCTGGTGGATTCTTTTATTTAAAGAGTACATTTAATGCAGAAAGTTTTTTAACTAAAAGCGCTAAAGAAATTACAACATGGATTGATAATGCTTTTGAAAATGCTAATATTAGCAATAATGATTTATTGGCAAATATTGACAAATATGATCTAAAAGGAAGTATGGATTTAAAATTAACATCAACATCAAGTGAACTAAAGAGTATAAATAATCTTGGTATAAACATAAAAGAAGAAATGAGTATTAAAGATAGTTATCTTGATACAGCAATTAGTTTAACGCAAAATAGTGGAAAACTAGATGCTAATATGACTCTATTAAACAATAAAGTTTATTTAGATAGCAAAGATATTTATAATGAACTACTTTCTACAGATATGGAAGAAAATCCATTTACAACAATGAAAGAAACATTAAATCAATATAAAGATTTAATAAATCCAGATAACTGGAAATATGCAGTTAATAAATTAATTACATATTATGCTGAAGCCATGAATGAAGCGATTGTAACCACTAAAATAAATGGTTTAAGTGCAACTTACACTTATGAAATTAATGATGAAAACAAGGATAAAGTAATTAATAAATTTGAAAGTTTAATTAAAAATGATGAAAAGTTAAATAATATATTTAAAGATTTAGAAAATAATGATACAATATCAACAAGTTTCAATGTTGAACCAATAAAAATTACAGTAAAAGTTAAACTCCCAAATAATAAAGTAGAAAATTTTACAATTGAATCAGATGAAGAAGTAATTAAAGGCGAAAACATTGAAAAAGACAAATACAAAATAACTACAGCCAATGAAACAATGGAAATTGAATGTAATAATAAATCAATATATCTTACAATTTCTGGAACTAATGAAAATCAAGATCAACTTAAATTAGAAATAACAAAAGCAAAAACAATATTTGTATTAAAATCAGATCAAGTAAATGTTGACATGACAATCACTCCGGAAAATAAAAATACATCAAATATAGATTTAAAAGTAAATTCAGAAAAAGTTAAAATTAATGGAAATATTAAATCAACAATTGATAATCAAAAAGAAGATTTAAGTGGAAAAGTTACAGTTGACTACGACACATATAATCTGGGATTAGAATTTAAGGCAAATACTACATATGGAGAAAATTTAGTAACTAAAAAATCCCTATCTGGTGGCAAAGAAATTACTAATTTAACAGATGAAGAAACATCAACTATAATGACAAACTTTATGTCAAAAGCAAGTAGTTTTGAAATTTTTAATAGTTTATCTGGATTACTAAATTCTTGGTCAGATATTGATGATAATTTAATGGAAGATACTTGTAAAAGTATGTGCCCATCTGGAGACGTATTTTCAATAGATGATGAATCTGGAACATGTTACTGTACAGATGGAACAGAAATAAGTATTTAAAAGAAGCACTGGCAAAGTGCTTTTTAAATAAAAAAGAAATGGTGATGATGTAATGAATAAAGAAATATTATTGGTATGTAATTTATACAATAAAGATATTATAAAAACTGAAAAAACTTTAGATAAATTTAATGAATTTTTCGCTAATATAATAATATGTAACAAGCTTAACTTTGATTTAAATAGTGAAAAGTATCATATAATTGATGGTATAAATAATTATACAAGTAACATATTTGACTTTATTAAAAACAATAAATTAAATATAAAAACTATAGTATTTTTAGATAATTTAAATGTCTCAAGTGATGACATTATTAAGTGTTGTGATGATTCTTTAAAAAATACTGATGCAATTGTATTTGGTACAAATGATTCAAAACAAATAAAAAAAGAATTTATAAATAATGTTTTTAATAATTTATTTAACACTAATTTTAAAGCAGTTTTACCAGATATTAAAGCTATAAACATCAAATTACTTAAAGAAATAATTGCAAATAAACAAGATAATTATTTAATATCCATTGTAAATAATGACCTTGTAGTAAAAGAAAAAAAGATCAAAACTATATGGAAAAAGAATCAAAATGGAGTAGGGGATAGTGGTTTTAAAATACTGCCCTATCTAAAAATACTTTTACCATACATATATAAAGCATTTATTCCATATATTATAAGTTTAATTTTATTCATATTAATATTTTATATAAGAAACTCAACAAATGATTTAGAAGGTATTCTATTTGCCAATCTAATTGCAGAAGGAGTAGGGATAGTATTACACATTACATTAAATTACAAAAGTGTATATCAAAATAATTACATACATAAAAACATATTATTTTTATTAAAAAAAATATTTAGAATAATATTATCATGTTTCTTTATCTATATTTTATATAACATTTTAAACTTCAATTTAATTATAAGTAAACTATGTATAGATTTCATTTTAATGATTATCATATCTATTATATTTAATAAAATTGTTACTAAAAATTAAATTAAAGCCCCCTATCATATTTTTATATTGAAGTAGGGGCTTTTTTGTTTTTTATTATGTCCACACGCATATATCCTTATTATATATAAATATAAGGTTATATACACGTGTTATATCATTATTTAAAATATTAATAAGGTTATAAAATAAAAAATCTTATTTAAGAAAAAATATTTTAAAATTTCTTTTTTATTTTAATAATTTATTTTTTTTATACTCAAATAAATAAAGTTAAATATAAATTAATTATACAAAATATTAAGAAAATATAAACTAAAAACTACAATTTTAAATAAATTAAATATATAAAATAATATATATTATGTTAACTTAATTATCAGAAAAATAATTATAATTCTATTTAAAAACAAATATATATTAATATTTAAAATGATCTAATTAATTTGATTATAGTTATATATCTTTTGTATTTGAAATAACTTTTTGTTTATATTGCAATAAATCATACAATAATATGTCTCATTAATTTACACAAACAGTTTTAGAAAAAATTACTCCACCCCACTCTTAATCAGCATATTAACTAATAATTACATTTATAATTACTAGTACTGTTCCAATTACAAGTCCTAAATAAATCCATTTATTTTCTTTATATTTTAACGCTCTAGGAAGCATTTCCTGTATTGATAAAGTAATCATTAATCCTGCCACAACAATTAAAACTATACTAATCATTAATTCTGATACAAATCTTTTTAAAAATACATAAGCTAGAATAGCCCCCAAAGGTTCTGATAATCCAGATATCAAAGTTGATTTTATAGCTTTTTTTCTACTACCAGTTGCATAATATATTGGTACAGCTATGGATATTCCTTCTGGTATGTTATGAAGCATAATGGCTACCGATAGTCTTAAACCTAAATCAATACTATGATAACTACTTAGGAAAGTTGCAATCCCTTCAGGTAAATTATGAAGAATTAAAACGATCATATTTAAAATACCAAGTTTATATAAATCAATACCTTTACTTTCCTTCTCAACTAAAGAACTTAAAAATGTAATGATTATATAACTAACAATAAAAGCAATAAATAATATTATAAACGTCTTCCCTATTCCATAAAAATTTACTATTTCAAAAAAAGAAGTTGGTATCAAATCAAAAATACTAATAGATATCATAATGGCAATTGAAAAAGAAAGGCAAAAACTTATAAATTTGTTTAAGTTCTTTTCTTTTATATTAAAAAATATTGGAATAGCTCCGATTAAAGTTGATAATCCTGCAATTGTAGATATAATAAGAGGCCCAATTATTTCCATAACATCACCATCAAATTATATGTTATTTTATTTGATTAAATTCTTTTGTGATAATAAATATCATATAATAATAATGTAAATATTAGTAAAATAAATGACTTTTACTATGAAATATAGTATATTAAAGGTGCATTTAAAAAAAGTGCTCGAAAGAAAGTGTTTGAAAACTTTATCCTAAATCGATAGAGTTTTCTTTTTTTATGTTAAAATAGTAAATAAGAGGAGTTGATACAAAATGAAAGTACAAAAAAGATTCCTTTTTTGAAAAAGTTAATGATAAAGATTTAATGTCTAATCATGAAAACGGACATGCTCATCCTACTTATTTTACAATTAAAGTCAAAGATATTCAATGAACAAATCTCTCATAATTAGTGAACAATATTATTTAATTAAGCTTCTTTTTATTTCTTCATTATAAAAAATGGAATAATCAACTGTTGCGTTTTTCATTGAATTCATGATAGCCTTCTTTTGCAATGATAATTTAGCTAAATCCTGCAAAAGAAAGTTATAAACTGATAAATAACTAATTACTGGAAATAAGGTTATTAAGGAATCAGCCATAATATCCCAAGTACATTCAGTTAATGAACTTTCATACCATATTGGTTGTTTTTTATTTATTCTTTCTTTTAAAGCTTTTATTACAGAATTTAACAAATCAGTTTCTTCTTTAGATAAATAAGGACTTTTAGTATTTTCTAATCTTTTCAATTCATATCTTAAAGCCTTAACAAAAAAAGTATTTTCTCCATCACTATGACATAACAAATTTTCACTAAATAATAAGTTCCCATGTTGAAAAACTTCTTTTTTATATACAGACGAAAAATACAAATTCAATAGTAGAGTAATTGATGCGTTCTGGGAAATTAAATAATCATCAATACAATTACCTCTTTTTTTAATAGTGTCTTTCTCATACTCTAAAAAGGCTTCTAAAGAAAATGTAGATTTAGAAAATCTTCTTTGTAGTTCATGACCAGCATCTCTTTGTAAATCTTTATCAAACTTACCTGAAAATATAATAAAAGATAACTCTGACAAACTCAAGCCTTGGACAGTTCTTTCAATCATAATCATATCTCCTTACCTAGATAGTACCATGTATTTATATAAAAATCAAATTATATTAACAAAATAATTAAATATTTTTACTTGATCTTCATCATTCATATCTTCTGGATGCCATTGAACTCCGAATATAAATTTATATCCATTTAAACTTATAGCTTCAATAATTCCATCATCAGACATAGCTTCTACTTTAAAGAAATCTTTACTAATTATCGTATCATGATGCCTACTATTAACAAAAATTTTCTTTTTCTTTAGAATATCTTTTAAGATGCCATCATATATAGTAATTTCATGAACATATTCCCTATTTGGAACATAATGATTATTATTACCAACCTTTATTGTATAATCACAAAAAGTATCAGCATTAGCTAATAATTGCATTCCTGCACAAATACCTAGTAATGGTTTTTCATATTTCATAGCATGTTTTAATACTTCTACATCAACTAAACTCCATATCTCACCACCAGGGATAATAAAGCCATCACATAACTTTATATAAAAATCTATATTTTTAACACTAGGAATAATTATAATATTTACCCCTAATTTTTCTAATTTATTTACTAAAGAATGTGGTATTTTTTCTATTTGAATACCAATATCATTAGTAAGAATCCTTGTAGTTATACCAATATTTTTAATAAAAATCACTTCCTTAATTTACCATAAAATATATGATTAAAAAACAATATTTGTTACATAATAATAGTGGGAGGTAAAAGTGTTCATGAAAAATAGAGAAAACGCTAGAAGCAAAGCCAGAAAAAATGCTAAAAATTCTAGTAAAGCTAGTGCAAGATCAAATGCACGTAATGAAGCTCGTAACGAAAACTCTAGATAGTTTTTAGATATGCGCATGAGGATGATTACTATAATCTTCCTCTATTTTTTTGTTTTGTAAATGTGAGTAAATTTCTGTAGTTTCTAAATTTTCATGTCCTAAAAGTTCTTGAATAACTCTTAAATCAGCACCATTATTAAGAAGATTTGTAGCAAATGAATGTCTTAACGTATGTGGGCTTATTTCTTTTTTTATTCCAGCTTTGTTTGCAAGTTCTTTTAATATTTTAAATACCCCTTGCCTACTAATTTTTTCTCCATTTTTATTTAAAAATACATAATTACATGTATCATTTCTAACTAAAAAAGGTCTATAATTATTTAAATAAATTAATAAAGAATATTTAGCTTTATCTCCGACTGGAATTATTCTATCTTTTTTACCTTTACCAGTAACTCTAATTACACACTCATCAAAATCAATTTGATTTAATTCAAGCGATATTATTTCACTTATTCTACCTCCAGTTGCATAAATAAGTTCCAATAAAGCTTTATTTCTATAGTCAATTGGTTTTATAAGGCGAATATCTAAAAGTTTATCAATCTCTTCACTAGTTAAGTATATTGGAAGTTTTTTTTCTAACTTGGGACTTTTAATACCATCACATGGATTATCCTTAATTTTATCCATAAATACCAAATATTTATAAAAAGAATTAAAAACTGTTAAATAATGTGCTTTAGTTCTTTGGGTTGCATTTACTTTTGTTAAAAAATCTTTAATTTCTTCCATTTTCAAATTAATTAAATCTTTATTTATTGAATCACTTAATAAAAGCAAATTTTCTCCATACGAATCTATTGTATTTATAGAAACTCTTCTTTCATACTTTAAGTATTCCAAATAATCTATTACATTTTTATCTTTAATATTATCAATAATATTTCTCAAAAAAAACATCACCTTATTTCTTATAAACATTGTATCAAATTTTTAAAAAATATGCTATAATTATTGTTGTGATATTATGGAAATTTTAGCAGATAAATTAAGGCCAAAGAAATTGGATGATATAATTGGACAAAGCCACCTTATCGGAGATGGCAAAATACTTACTAATCTTGTAAAAAACAAGAGACTTTTTTCAATGATCTTATATGGAAAACCAGGAATAGGAAAAACTAGTATTGCTAATGCTTTAATTGAAGAATTAAATTTACATTATAAATTTTTAAACGCCACGATTAATAACAAAAGTGATTTTGATACTGCGATTATGGAAGCAAAAATGTATGGAGAAATGGTTTTAGTAATAGATGAAATACATAGAATGAATAAAGATAAACAAGATTTATTACTACCATTTATAGAAAATGGAACAATTATCTTAATTGGACTTACAACATCAAATCCATATCATAAAATTAACCCTGCTATAAGAAGCAGATGCCAAATATTTGAACTTCATGAACTTACGGTTGAAGATATAAAAGATGGATTAAAAAAAGCTTTAAATAACTTTGAAGATATAAAAATTAATGATGAAGCTATATCTTATATTGCCTCATTATCAAGTGGTGACATGCGATTTGCGCTAAATTTATTAGAAGTTGCATATTACTCTAGTGATAAAAACATTACAATTGATGAATTAAAAAAAATAAACAACAAGCCAGTATTTTTTCATGACAAAGATGGAGATGGACACTATGATGTTTTAAGTGCACTACAAAAATCAATCCGTGGAAGTGACGTTGATGCTTCCCTACACTATTTAGCTAGACTTATTGAAGCTGAAGATTTAGATAGCATATATCGAAGATTAAGTGTAATTGCTTATGAAGATATAGGTTTAGCTAATCCTGGTATCGGTCCACGAGTGATGGCAGCTATAAGTGCTGCTGAATTAGTTGGACTACCGGAAGCTAGAATCCCTCTCGGAGAAATTGTTGTTGAAATGGCATTATCCCCTAAAAGCAATAGTTCACATTTAGCATTAGATGCAGCACTAAACGATATAAGAAAAGGATCTACGGGAAACGTTCCAGATAATATAAAAACAAATAGTCCAAATTATTTGTATCCCCATAATTATCCAAATGATTGGGTAAAACAAAATTACATGCCTAAAAATTTAATTGGTAAAAAATATTATATAGCTAAAAATAATAAAATTGAAACAAGTTTAAATAAATTACATCAAGAAATGAGGAATGAAAAATGAAAATAAGTGTAATTGGATTAGGAATTTATAGCTTAGCCATAAGTAAAGCCTTAGCTAAAAATAAAAATAATAAAATAGTAATATGGACAGAAAATCCTAAAAAACTAGAAGAATTTAAAGAGACTAAAAAATTAATTTCGATAGTTGATACAGATATACCTAAAAATATAAGTATCACAACCAGTATAAAAGAGGCTGTAGAAGATACAAGCATTATCTATATAATAACAGCAAGTAAATATGTTGATATTACCGTAGATAAAATAAAACCATATTATAATAAAAATACACCGATATGTATAGCATCTAAAGGTATTGAAGAATCACGTGAAGAATTATTATCAAATATTGTAAAAAATACATTAAAAACAAATAATATCGCCGTTATTTCAGGGCCAACTTTTGCGATTGATATTATAAATAATGAACCAGTGGCATTAGCATTAGCTTCAACAAGTAAAAAAGCAAGAGAATACGTTTTAAATACTTTATCTAACGATACCTTAAAACTACGCCCTTCAAATGATATGATTGGTATTCAAATGTGTGGAGCCGTAAAAAATGTTATTGCCATTGCATCTGGTATATTAAGTGGACTCGGATATAGTAATTCAACTCAAAGTTTTCTAATAAATGAATCTCTTCATGATATAAAAGATATAATCAAATTATTCGGAGGAAAACCTAAAACAATTCTATCTTTTGCCGGAGTCGGAGATTTAATGCTTACATGTACAAGTACCAAAAGTAGAAATTTTAGTTTTGGATATAAAATCGGAAGTACTAAAGACCCCAAAAAAATAAATGAATATTTAACAAACAATACCGTCGAAGGCTATAACACTTTAGATATTATATATAAAATGATTCATAAAAAAGGTATAGAAATTAAGTTAATCACTACCATTTATAATATAGTATATAATAGTGAAGATCCAAATACTCTTGCCAAATTTTTAATAACAAAAAAGTAATCAGTCATTGATTACTTTTTCAATTACAAAATATGCCATTAACAACCCAGCTGTCGAAGGAACAAAAATACTTGAAGTTACTACTCTATCATTATTTAAAGCTACTTCTTTTGAACAAACAACAGGTATTTTTAAAGATAACCCCCTTCTTCTTGCCTCATATCTAATTTTTTTAGCCAATGGATCATTTTCAGTTTTATCAAGTCTGGTAATAATTACATTACTTGGATTAAGTCTTTTACCAGTTCCCATTGCTGAAATAATTTGAATATTATTATTACTAGCATATTCCATTAATAATAGTTTAGCCAAAACATCATCACAAGCATCTAAAATAAAATCATATTTTTTTAAAATATTTATGTTTTCACTGTTTAAATACATATTTAACCCAACAACATCAATATCTGGATTAATACTTTTAGCTCTCAAAACTGCAGAATCAACTTTAGATAAACCAATATTCTCTTGAATGCTTAATATTTGTCTATTTAAATTACTTATATCAAATACGTCTTTATCTATAATAGTAATGTGACCTACTCCACATCTAACTAAAGATTCAAACGCCGTACCTCCAACACCCCCAACACCTACAATTAAAACACTTATATTTTTAACTTTATTTAAATTCTCAGTTCCTATCAATCTTTCCAATCTATCAAACATAATTTCCTCCATAATAAAACCCAAAGGTGTCTTGCATTGATAAAAACCCGCTCTCCGCGAGGTGGGCATCACATGAATTACTTTAGGATCCTTACTCACTTAATGGTTAAGTCTTCTACACCATAATTCAATTAGATTCCCTTATCATCTATCTAGTCGGTTTTATATAGACATAGACATTATCCTTTAGGTATTTTAATTATATCAAATATCAATTGCTTTGCCAAGCTCTTCTAACTATTTTTTGCATAAATTAACATACTTGCGTCAACTTCAGCTACATCATTAAATTGTTCCATAGCACTTACTACATTATTTACCCAAGCTGGTTTAGCTATCTTAATACCATCATCATTTTTTGTAGGATTATACACTCTACCAATTAATTCAACAGTATTAAGACCTTTATTATAATATCCGTCATTTAACAATTTAATGTATTTAAGTGTACCATATTCAATACTTTTATAATCAATTAGTCTACCATTATAAAGGCCCCCAAATATATTATTTTTCTTTAACATTCTTTCAGATACATAACCAGATTCAACATTAGCAATACCAGCTGCTGTTTTAAAATCAACATCTGAATAAATACTTGTAAAATACTTTATTAGATTAACAATATATTCTTTATTTTGATTATCAGTATTTTTTTCATTACCAAATAATTCTTTTTCTTCCCCTTCCAAATTAATCAAATAGTCATAAAGAATTCTATCAAAATTCTCATTGTGATCTAAAAAATTTAAAACATCATAGTTTTCTTTTAGCTTATTAAGTAATAAGTTTTTATCAATTTGAAAAGTTAAAGCAGCAAATGATATAGTATCTTCATTAATACTTAAAACTCTATTTATTTTATCTTCTAAAGATAATTCTTTCATCATCTGGGGTGCAACCGTAGATGCTTCATGTTCTAGTTCAAGATGTTCACTATGATCAGGCATTAATAAAATTATTACTCCGATCATTATACCAATATAAATAAAGATTTTATTTTTATTGGTTTTTATATAATTTTTCATATATTTAAATACTCTCCTTTAAATAATACGCTATCTATTATATCATAAATTACTTAAAAAAGCAAATTTTAATACTTTAAAGCAACAAAATAGCACAATTAATATGTGCTATTTCGCATTAGTTATACAAAATATTCAGTATCATTATTATTCCAATTTCCTATATTAATATTCAGATTATCAATATCTGATGTATCATCTTTTATATTTTCATCAGCATTAGTTTTAATATCATTTTTTATCGGAGCCTCATGAACTGGTGCATTATCTCTCATCTTCCAACAATCAGATACATCACAGTTACTACTATAAGGCATCGGGTTTGGCATTTCCATCTTAACAATCATTGGAATTTTAAAAGCTCCACCAAAACAAACACAAGTACCAGGTTGTAAAACTTTTTGTTTATCCAAAATATCTTGACTAATATTTGGAAGCATTTCTCCAATATACTTAATATCTAAAGGGTGAGTCATTTTAAAAATAAGGAAATTGTTACATTGAGCAATTACAGTATCACTTATTTCAACAGGTCTTTGACTTATAATATCAAGAATAACTCCGTATTTACGACCTTCTTTAGCAATTCTATCAAAAATATTATAACCAAGTAAGAAAGTATCATTATCTTTTTGAATATATCTATGGGCTTCTTCTAAAAATAAATGAAATGGTCTTGTAGCTCTTTTTTCACTAGCTTTACAAAAATCAAAAATTAATCTAGAATAAACTTTAACAAAAACCTTTGCATATATATCATCAATATCTTCCAAATTTATATTAACAATTTGAGCTTTTTTACCATTATTATTAAGTAAAGACTCTATGAACTCATTAATTGGTATATATTTTCCAGAAAAATATCCTCCGAGTTTACTATTTATTATAGTATTTAATCTAACACGTAATATTACAGCATCATCATGTAAATTTTGATTATGTTGAAATCCTTCACTAATCAAAGTAAATTCCATAGCTTTTGCAAAATCTTTTAAATTATAACTTGCTTCCTTCGGAGCTTTTATACTATCAAGTTCATCATTTATCTTACTTAATATATAATTAGTAATTAAAACTGATTCACCAAAATTACCATTTGAGTCAATTTCAAAACATTCACTAAATGTTCTAGTATATCCAAGTCCAGGAATAACAGAATCAAAATTAAATTCTGGTGTATTACAAACTTCAATTATAGTAAATATTTCATTCTTTTTACTTGAAACAGTCTCATTACTAAATAAAACCGCAAGTAAAGCTTTAGCAATTAAATGATTTTTATATGCTCTAGATTCTTCACTATCAGTTGCAAAAATCTTCGCTAGTTTAATTGTATTTTCAATAATTGGAAGTTGAGCATGATTTGAAGCTTGTAATAATAAAGCCATATCATCTAAAGTAAGTAAACTAACTGGTAATTGTAATAAAATATCTGACTCATCTCTAGGATTTGTACTTATAAATTTATACGAATAGTTATCATTAATTTCATTTAATTTTCCAAAAGCATTTTTGTATTCTCCAAAAGCATCAAATATAAAAATATTAGCATTATATTGAACTTGATACTTTGATGAAAAAATGTTTTGTACAATTCTAGCAACTCCGCATGATTTACCGGATCCACTGTTTCCAAATATAGCTAAATGATTTGAAAACAAACTATTTATATTCGGATTTATGTTAAAGCCTTTATATATAGCACTTTCCCCCAGAATAAAACTTGATTCGTTATAAGTCCCAACGAGTTCTGTCAACTCTTCTTTATTAATCATCCTTATTTTAGATGTTAAAAGTGGTTTTCTTAAAACCCCATTTACATACCTACCATTAATATATTCTCCAAGAAACCTAATCTTTATCATATCACTATTCAATTCTTGTACTTCTCCGAGTATTCTTTGATTATTTTCTTCAAATATAACATTAAGGTTCATTAAATCTGATTGCATAGTACCTTTAATCAAATTTTCAACATGAGCTTCAGATTCTCCTATATATATAATTCTTCCAAACATATATCACACTTCCCTTACCATTTATAACATTATATCAAAAAATAAAAAGAAGTAAAAGCATTTTACTTCAATTTTTTTCTTCTAACTTATTTTTCAACAATTCTTTAGTTAAAACAGGATTAGCTTTACCTCTAGTTTCTTTCATTACTCGACCAACAAAATAATCAAAAAGATTAGTTTTACCATTTTTATAATCTTCAACTTGTGAAGGATTATTTTCTAATATATTATTTATAATATTATCAAGTTCATTACTATCAGATATTTGAGCATTATCTTTAGAAATAAATTCTTTTGGTTCACGTTTTTCCTCTAAAGATTTATTAAAAATTTCTTTAGCTTGTTTACTAGATATATTTCCATTTTGTAACTCTTTAATAATTTGATTTAACAATTCGGGTTTTAAATAAAATTCATTTAAAGTAATAAATTCTCTATTTAAATATGCAATAATATTAACTATTAAATAATTAGCAGCAACCTTTTTATCCATACCTAATTTGACACATTCTTCAAAATAATCAGCATATTCTTTATTTTTTATAATAATATTTGCATCATATTCACTTAAACCATACTCTTTAATATACTTTCTTTTTCTTTCACTAGGAAGTTCAGGAATATTTTTTCTAATTTCATCAACAACTTCTTTATTAATTTTATATTTAGGAATATTTGGTTCAACAAAATACTTATAATCAACAGCATCTGCCTTACTACGCATTCTAACAGTGGTTCCAGACTCTTCATCAAATCTTCTAGTTTCTTGAACTACTTCATCATATCTTCCTTCATCTTTTAATTTACTTTGTCTTTCAATTTCATAATTAATAGTATCATAAACATTACTAAAAGAATTAACATTCTTAACTTCAACTTTTGTACCTAGCTCTATAGCATCAAAATCCATTATAGAAACATTGACATCACATCTAATTTGCCCTTTTTTAGTATCAGCTAAAGATATATTTGTATATTGATATATTCTTCTTATTTCTTCTAAAAACGCTACAGCTTCATCAGCATTTGATAAACATGGTTCAGTAACAAGCTCCAAAAGAGGTACTCCAGATCTATTATAATTTATTAATGAAACATCACTAAAATGATCCATCGAAGCAGAATCTTCTTCTAAATGTATATCATGAATTAAAACTTCTTTTTCATAATCTCCACAATTAATTTTGATTGATCCATTTATTCCAACTGGATTATGCGTTTGAGTAATTTGATATCCTTTAGGTAAATCAGGATAATAATAATTTTTACGATCAAAATACATATATTCAGGAATTTCACAATTAAGAACTAAAGCAGCTAATATAGATTTTTTTACAACCTCTTTATTTAAAACTGGCAATGTTCCAGGAAAGCCCATATCAAGTTCTCTAACATTTATATTGGGAATATCACTATATTCATTTTTAGCCCTCGAAAAAACTTTAGCATTACTTAACATTTCGCAGTGCATTTCTAGTCCAATTACAGCTTTATAATTACTCATGACTATCCCTCGCAATCATATCTTTATAATTCATCTTATCTTCTAAAGCATAAGCAATATTTAAAACATCACTATCTTTATAGCAATTGCCTGTAATATTAACACCAACTGGCATATTGTTTATAAAACCATTTGGTATTGTGATAGATGGAAAACCGCCAAAATTTCCAATTACTAAATGATTCTCTAAAATTGACAGTTCACTACTTTTGGCAAGTTCATTAACATCTTCAATAAAAGGAGCAATACCACTTCCAACAGGTAAAATAAACGCATCATATTCTTTAAATAAATTTTTAAATTTATCAACAATGAGTCTTCTAACTCTTGCAGCATTTAAGAAATATCTTTCTTGATTTTCTTTTTGCAACACATATGATCCAATAACAAACCTTCTTTTAATTAATGGTGAAAATCCTTTAGTACGATAGTCTTTTATCATATCCATAACATTATCTCCATTACCACGAGGCCCGAATACTAATCCCGTCAAATTCGACATATTACTCGTAGCTTCTGCACAAGAAATACACATATAAACAGCAGATATAGTTTTAAGAAGTTCTTTATCAATTGATATTTCTTCCACGGTAGCTCCAAGAGATTCAACTATTTTTAAAGTATTTTTAAAATTATCTAAATGTTTTTTTAAAGTATCACTTGCATTCGGATAATTTTCAATATCAACTATTTCTTTAATATAAAATAACTTTTTATTTTTAATATCTTTATTTAAATTTTGATATAAATGTATATCACTAGAATCCCAAGAAGTTAGATCATTTTCATCTATTCCTTTCATGCCATCTACCACTATTGCGGCATCACGAACATTTCTTGTCAAAACCCCACAAGTATCTAAACTTGAAGCATATGGAAATAAACCGTATCTAGAAATCATACCATATGTAGGTTTATATCCAACAATTCCACAATAAGCAGCTGGTTTACGAATAGAGTCACCAGTATCGCTACCTAAAGCATATGGATAAACTCCAGCAGCTACACTACAAGCAGAACCAGCCGAAGATCCTCCACAAATTCTTTTAGTATCCCAAGGATTTTTAATAATTCCCGTGTGAGCAGTTGTTCCAGTGCCTCCCATACCAAACTCATCTAAAGCAGTTTTACCAACACCAACAGCACCTACCTTTTTCAAGTTACTAACAGCTGTGGCATCAAAAAATGGTACATAATCTTTTAACGTCTTACTAGATCCAGTTGATAAAATTCCTTTCGTAGAATAATTATCTTTAATACCATATGGAATACCACTTAAAAGATTATCATTAACATTACCCGTTGCATCATCTATTATAGTTACAAAAGCATTACATTTGTCTTGCAACTTATGAGCTTTCATTAAAGCTTCATTTATTAATTCATCACAAGTAATTTCATTATTTTTTAAAGCTTCATGAATTTTTTCTATACAAAGTTCAGTCATTATCCCACCACCTTTGGTACACTAACTAAATTATCTTCTACAGAATCACAATTTTTTAAAAGACAATCGGTAGAAACACTTTCAAGTGGAATATCACTAGTTAATTCATAAGAAAAATCATCTAAAGCATAAAACATACCTTCAACCATTTCAATATTCTTTATATTAGCAATTTCTTCCATTGATTTTTCCAAATAATCAAATTCATTTTGAATCATCTTATTCTCATCATTACTTAACCCAATAAGTAATTTATCAGCATAAGAATCTATCATTTCTTTTGTAAATTTATTCAAAATTAACACTTCCTTAACTATATTTCTTTTAATATTTCATCAAGTCTATTATGAAAATCTTCAATTGTTCCATTATTAAAAATGTAAAAATCAGCATATGCTATAGGTCCAGCTTTAGCTATATTTTCTATTTCAGTAATATCTCTTCTAATAGCTTCTGTTTTATTAAATGGTCTTTCAACTCTTTTTGAAAGTCTTTCATATCTTAAATCTTTATCAGCAACTACAGCAATTGTTGTTAATTCAAATTCTTTATTTAAAATCATTAATTCATCCCAAGAATAAAGTCCATCTAAAACCACATTATTATTTAGTGATAACTCTTTTATTTTTGGAAGAAGAACTATCGCATAAGCTCCCATTCCAAGATCATTACGCAATTTTTCTCGCATCATTTTTTCATTTTCTGGAGTTACTTCAAGACCACTTTCTTGAAGCTTTTCCATTGTCACTCCACCAAAATATACTTTTTTATAACCCAACTCTTCTAATTTTGCACTTGCTATAGATTTTCCACTACCGCACATACCAACTATCGCAATAATTTTTCCCATATAAACCTCTAAAATTCACATGAACCCGGAGTTCTTGGATAAGGTATAACATCACGTATATTTTCAATACCTGTTAAATACATGATAAGTCTTTCAAATCCCATACCAAATCCAGAATGAATACATCCACCATATTTTCTTAAATTTAAATACCATTCTACACTAGATTTATCAGCACCAAGTTCTTCCATACGTTTTAATAATACGTCTAGTTTTTCTTCTCTTTGAGATCCACCAATAAGTTCACCAGCTCCCGGAACTTCTAAATCTACACCAGCAACAGTTTTACCATCTTCATTTAATTTCATATAATAAGCTTTAATATCTTTTGGCCAATTTTTAACAAAAACAGGTACATTAAAATGATTTGTTAACCAACGTTCATGTTCTTTAGCAATATCTTCTTCATATGAAGGTTCAAATTCCCATTTTTCACCACTATTTTTAAGTAAATCAATTACATCTTTATGATCAATTCTAATAAATTCACTACTTATTACTTTTTCAAGTTTATCTTTTAATCCTTTTTCAATAAACTTATCACAAAAATCAATTTCATCTGGACAATTATCAAGCACATACTTAACAATATATTTTAAAAAATCTTCTTCAATATCCATCAAATCATTAATATCAGCAAAAGCAATTTCTGGTTCAATCATCCAAAATTCATTAGCATGAGTTTTAGTATTTGAATTTTCACTTCTAAAAGTTGGCCCAAATGTATAAATTTTGCTAAATGCAAGAGCAAAAGTTTCTCCGTGAAGTTGTCCAGAACCTGTAATAAATGTTTGTTTACTAAATAAATCCTTACTAAAATCAACTTTTCCATCTTTTTTAGGTAAATTATTTAAATCAAAAGTAGTAACCTTAAACATTTGATCACTACCTTCACAATCAGCAGTAGTTAAAAGTGGTGTATGAACATAAATATAATTTCTATCTTGAAAATATTTATGAATTGCATATGCAGCTACGCTTCTTATTCTAAAGACTGCTTGAAAAGTATTAGCTCTAGGTCTAAGATATGCAATACTTCTTAAAAATTCCATACTATGTTTTTTAGGTTGTAAAGGATAATCTTCAGAACAATCTCCAAGTAATTCAATACTTTTAGCTTTTAGTTCATAATCTTGTCCACTACCTTCAGATTTAATAAAATCACCAACGACTTTAACACTTGCACCATTATGAAATTTCACAATACTATCAAAATCAGTTATTTTATTTGTATATACAACTTGTAAATGTTTAAAACTAGTACCATCAGAAAAATCAATAAAACCAAATTCTTTTTGAGGTCTATGATTTCTAATCCATCCACTTATTTCAATTTCTTTATCTAAAAATTTATCACTATCTTTTTGTAATTCTTTGATTGTCATTTTACTTCCTTCTTTCTCTTTTTAAGCTATCACTTAATAACTCTATAAACTCTTCTTTATTATATTTATTTTCAAAAACTATTCCTAAATTAATACTTGCTAAATTATAAAATTTAATTAACTCATCAATTTCAAATTCATTTCCTCTTAAAGTCATATTAATTGTATCTGTAATATTTACTCCAAGTACAAACATTGCCATTAAAGCATTTAAAAATTTTTCACTATCTTCAAGTATGATATTTAAAACTTTTTTATATTCTATATCATTTTCTTTAAATTCACTATTTACTTTCCACCAATTAATTAATAAACTCTCTACATTACTATATTCTTTAGGATTCAACCATTCTTTTATTTGTTTTTCTTCTTCATAATTTTTTGTATCAATTACTTCTTTTTTTAATTTACTAGTAAAAGATATAGCAAATTCATTTTTTAACATATCATACTTTTCACCATAAATTATTTTTGATTCTCTAGCAACTACTAAATATCTATTCAAATCTTTATCTAAATTATTTCTCTTAATTGCTCCTTCCAATATTGCTTCTAAATTTTTTCTTTGTAAATTAATAATAAACAATGCTTCAAAAACATCATCAGGTCTTTTTTTAATTAAATCAATTACTTCATTATATTCTCTACTTTGATCTTCATATATATTTGCATTACTAAATGCTTCAATAAGTTTATTTTCCAAATAACTTTCTTGCTTACTTAAATCCTCATGATTATATTTATTTACATTATCAGTTAAAAACTTTTCTTTTATTTCTTCAAGTTTTTCTGTTACACTTTGACCAATAACTTTATTACCAATACAATATTTTTTTATTTTAGAATGTAATATATCCATCTCTTCTAAAAAATTATGTCCATGTGCAGCATTAATTATTATACTACTATCTCTTTTTAAAGCATATAAATATGCTACAATTTCTAGTGCTATATCTTGATGATCATTAACAAACTTTTTGATTTTACATCTAGTTTTAAATGTATATGTCATTTTATTATTATAAAGTATCCAATCTAATATTATTTTTTCTATTAAATCCATAATTTTCATCTCCCTATATATTTCCTAAAACATAATCAATTACATCTGCTTCATCTATTTTTACTTCTTCATTGGTATAATTATCTTTTATAACAACTATTCCTTTATTTAAATTCTCATCATCCAACAATATATTAAATTTACTATCAACTTTTTCATTTATCACTGTATTAACATTATTCATTCGTAAGTCTTGAGCTATTTTTAAAGCATTATAGCTTTCTTCTTCACTAATTCCAATAACACATACATCAATATTTATATTTAAAGCATTACCTCTAATATCTTTCATTAATATATCTAATAATAAATCAATATTTATTTTAAACCCAATTTCATTATCTTTTTTATATCCTACTCCGACTACCTCATCTTCATTAACATAAGTCCACCCTAAAGTATTTTCATCACTATCATATACATAATAAATATCTAGCATTTCTAACAAACTATTTACTTCTTCATTTTTATTTATATGTATTTCAACTTCTTCTAACCCAAATCTTTTAAGTAAATTATATCCCATACTTATTACTTCTACATCACTTACTAAATCATTAGAATTCTTTACATGTACTTCAATATTCTCTAAATCATTAGTGTAATATTTATTACTATCAGACTCTCCTAAAACAAACTCATAATTATAATTATCCATATGTTGATTTAATATTTCAATTAAATAATTATAAAGTCTTGCCTTTCTACCATTTAATATCATTTTATCAGTCCTTTCAATATTACATATTTTACCATATTTAAAAAGGAAATAGAATACTATTTCCTAAATTTTCAGATTTTATTCAATAAATATCAAATACTTTCTTCCTTTAACAATAGTTACTTTATTAGCTAACTTATTCATACAATCATATTACTTTTTTTCAGTTTTTAACCAAACCATAAAATCATCCAATAAATCATAGGCAACATCTTTATATTTATCATACATAAACTTTAAAACGTCAATAACATTAACTTCTTTATTATTTATAGTAACTACTCTAATAAAACGGGGTTTAACATACCTATTCTTAATCATGTGCATATTCCATAATTCCATCTTATTACTAGAAACATCACTATAGCTACCATACATTTCTTTCATAAAAGAATATTCTAATGAATCCGGATTACAATTAAGTCTCACTTTTACTTCATCATAATCATTTTTATCGTAGTCATATCCATCTGTTAACTCAAGCAAAAGACAACTACATTCTAACATTTCATGATAATATTTTGTAAATAAAGCATTCTTTTTTGAAACATCCATTTTATATTTTTTATTTAAAAATTCATCAGTCCATTCATAAAGTTTATTTCTATACTCATCATCATCATATTTTTTTCTTAAACTAACTTCACCAAACATTCTATTCATCATCCATTTAAGCCAAACATCGTGAAGTTTTAAAACTCCATCAGCACCAATTGAGAAAAAGATTTTTTCATTCTCTTCAATCATTTCAGCATTTTTCCCAATCTTTGGTATTAAATTAGTATCAGAAATTCTCTTTATGTTTTCAGTTTTAGTAAAATGAAAATAAGCATTTTTAATATTTAATGTTTCTAAATCAAGCCTTTTTAACATAAAACCTCGTTATAAATCAAGTTTAATATGAGCTTCTTTTAATTGTTCAGGGAAAGCTTCACTAGGACATCCCATCATAGCATCAGCACCATTTGCACCAATTGGGAATGGCACAATTTCTCTGATATTTTCTTCATCTTTTAATAACATAATAATTCTATCAATACCTGGAGCCATACCAGCATGTGGAGGTGCACCATATTTAAACGCTTCATATAAACTTGGAAATTTGCTTCTTACAATATCTTCACCATATCCAACTAATTCAAAAGCTTTTTTTAGTATTTCCGGAGAATGATTACGAACTCCACCAGAAGCCATTTCATAACCATTACAAACAAAGTCATATTGGAACGCTTCAATTTCAAAAGGGTTTTTATTATTTAAAGCATCTAATCCACCTTTTGGCATACTAAATGGATTATGAGAAAATTCAATTGCTCCAGTTTCTTCATTTTCTTCATAGAATGGAAAATCATTTATAATACAAAATTCATATCTGTTTTTATCAATTAAATCAAGTTCTTGTCCTAATTTAGTACGTAAATTTCCCATTATTCTGGCACATCTATTTTTATCAGCAACTATAAACAAAGCATCATTTTCATGTAAATCCATTCTTTTAATTAATTCATTTTTAACTTCATCGCTCATAAATTTAGTTAAAGATGATTTTAATTCCATATCAGCCTTAACTTGAATATAACCCAAATTACCATGAATACCTTTTACATATTCTTCCATTGATTTATACCATGAATTAGATTTTTCAATGTTTTCTACCTTAATACATCTAACAACTGTATCTTTAAACGGAGCAAATTCACTTTTACCCATAATATCAGATATATCTTCAATAATTAAAGGATTTCTTAAATCTGGTTTATCACTACCATATTTAAGTATTGCATCCTTAAACTTAATTCTTCTAAAAGGCGCTGGACTTACATACTTTTCACTAAATGTATTAAATACATCATAGAAAACTTTTTCACCAACTTTATATACATCTTCATCAGTTGCAAAACTCATTTCAAAGTCAAGTTGATAAAATTCTCCATATAATCTATCACTTCTTGGATCTTCATCTCTAAAACATGGTGCAATTTGAAAATATTTATTAAATCCAGAAACCATTAATAATTGCTTAAATATTTGTGGTGATTGAGGAAGTGCGTAAAACTTACCTGCAAATTTTCTTGATGGAATAATAAAGTCTCTAGCACCTTCAGGACTAGTAGCAGTAATTATTGGGGTTTGCACTTCCAAAAAATCCATTTCTTTCATTGTTTTTCTTAAAAAATCCATAATTTTACTTCTAAATACAATATTATCATGAACATCTTTATTTCTTAAATCCAAATAACGATATTTAAGTCTTGTATCTTCATTAGATTCTTTAGACTTATTAATTTCAAATGGTAAAACATTTACGCAATCACCAAGAACTTCTAAAGTCTCAAGTTTAACTTCAATTTCTCCGGTTTTCATGTTTTTGTTAACCATATCAGGTGTTCTAGCCTCAACTACTCCAGTAATTGTAACTGTTGCTTCACGATGTAAATTTTTATATTTTTCTACATCTTCAGATATTAATTGCACAATTCCAGTTTCATCTCTTAAAGTAATAAATACTAAATTACCAAGATTTCTAATACTATTAACCCATCCAGCTAATCTAATATTTTTACCAATATATGAAGAATCTACTTCTCCACAATAAATATCTCTGTACATATTTTCTTTCATATTCTACTCCTCCATAAATATAAAAAATTCTATAAATTAATTTAGCTTAAGGACGAAAAACATTTCCGCGGTGCCACCTTAATTCATAGAATTCTATGCATCTTTAGTTGCTATATCGGGCAATCCCGTTTATCTTTTAAGTGCTATCTTCACTAACCTTAGTTACTAGTTTCCACCATCCACTAGTTCTCTATAAAACATCAGTTACTTACTGGTTCACCAAATAAATTATATCTAAAATATACTACTTTTTTTACTTCTTGTCTAGATATTTTATTTATTTTTTTCTCTTTTTAATATATTATTTTCATTAGTTTTATATTTCATTTTTTCTTTTCTTTCAAAGAAACTTTCATAAATTTTATCATATAACACCTGTTTATCCCTGTATTTTTCTACATCATTTATCGTACCATATGGTTCTTTTAGAAAAAATTCATTATCTTTTAAAACTATTATTTCATCATCTTCCACTAAGACAATAGCAACACCACCACAATAATATAAAAATATAGCCTTTTGTGGTGATAAAGAAGGGGCTTGAACAAAACAATTACTTCCCCAAAAAGTTGCTTTTTCTAAATAATCTTTAAATTTACTATATTTTTTATAAAACAAATCTTTCCCAACCGACCACGTCACTACCGAGCCATCTTCATATCTTCTATTAAAATAAACACAATTTTCATTTTCACCTTTTTTCAAAACAATCTCAGGTTCTTCATTATCAGAAAAATTGGCTGTAATATATAATTCATATTCACTTTCTTTAAGTTCATCACTATTTGTAAATGTTAAGCCACTAAGAATAGATAAAACTTCTTCATCTTTAGTACCATTTTGAACAGCTTTTAATGTAATCATTGCCTCATTAAATACTTTCATAGCAATATCAATATTTTCTGTATCTGTTGGTTTTAATTCCATCATTCTTTTATTAAAATTATTCATTATTGCCTTATATGTATCCCACATTTTATTATTTAATTCTTCATCTTTTAAAATTCTTGCCTTTATTTCAGCTTGTAATCTGTATATACCATCCTCTATTGTAATTTTTTCATCAACAATTTCTTTAAGTATTATTTCTTTTAATACAACAATTTCTTCTAATATTTTACTATTAACTTTTTTATTCTTAAACATGGATAATATAATTTTATCTAAATTTTTATCAACTTTTTCATATTTTGTTCTAATTTTGTTTACTTCATTTACATAAGCATCAAAAGAACAATTATCATTAATTGGTTCAAACTTGCTTATCCAAAATTCAGGCACATTTTTTAATATTTCATTTTTATAACTTTTAAATAAATCTTTTATACTACCTATAGCAACAGTATATTTAAACTCAATTAACTGTTTAACCTTATCAAATGTAAAAGTATCAATAACATCAGCTATTGCATTTGCATATTTAAATTCTAATGTATCTGGTAAATAAATTGTTTTACTTGCAAAAAAAGTTAATTTAGATTTTAAATCATCATAATACTTTATTAATTTACTACAAGCGTTATAATCATATGATTCATTATGTTTTTTTAATATCTCATATGCCATATTTACTTTTTTCATCATTTCTTCATCCCCATTTAAATCAGGATGATATTTTTTGGACAATTCCAAATATCTTTTCTTTAATTCTTCTTTTGTAAACTTATTTGTAAACCCAAATAAGTTTAATGCTTCATTATAATTCATAAATTCTCCATAAAACTATTTGTTTCTTTTTAAAGACATATTATCTTCATTACTTTTATCAATACTTACTCTTTGTTCATCTATAAATTCTACAATTTCATTAATTGTTTTAGTTATAGATACTTCTTCAGATACACTTATCCCCATTTCATTTAAAGCATTAATAAAATCATTTCCAAATTTATTTTTCTTTCCATACATAATATACACACCTACATATTTTTTATTAAAATCTCTTCTAGCAAGTCTAACTATTTCTAAACTTGGATAAGAAAAACAATAAAAATATTTATCATCAGAATTAATTTTAGAAATCAGCTTACTTCCAACTATTTTTTTATTAGCATCAATATCTACATAAAGACTTTTAGTTTTATAACTAGCAAGTTCATATATTTCATCCATACTTCTAAAAGTAATCTTTTGTAAACTATTTAATATATCTCGTTCTTCCACACCTTTTAAAACATTTTGTAAAATTTTCATTAAAAAGTTATACATTCTATTTGCATTTTCAACATCTTCTTCGTTTTTCAACTCTTTTAATGCTTCATTATAATTATTAGTCATAACTTTCAAAGTATAATTTACTTCACTTTTTTTGACTTTAAATTGATAAATTAAAGTATTCATAGACATTAAAGTAGAATCTGCACTTGCAAATCTTCCTTCCCAAACCGCTTTTTTAAAATTTTCTAAAAAGTTTATTAAAGACTTCGGAGCAAAATCTCCAAATAATTCTTCCAGCATTTTTGTTTTATTATTATAAGTATTATATTTATCAAACTTTTCTTTTAATGTATCAAGCATACTATCAATACATTTTTGATTTTCATAATATTCAGAAAGTGAATTAAAATTATTTGCTTGTAAAACAATTTTATCTATATAATCCGCTACCCAAGCACTGATTTCATCTTCTTTAACAATTTTCTTAATTCTACTTAAAACATCTTCTATTGCACCACATCTTTTTTCATACACAAATAAAGCATCATTAACCTGTTTTACAAATAAATCAAAACTACAATCATAATTAAAATTATATAAAAAATCTACATTATTAATTTGAAATACTTCTTGCATATAAGACTTAAATCTACTTTTTATTGATTTAATTAAATAATTAAATGTTGTATCCATCATACTTTTATCTTTAATATATGCAAAACTATTTATTTCTTCATTTATCTTTGTTGCATACATATCTTCTAATGAATCTTTTTTATACTTACATCCACTAGCAAACCTAATTAATCTAGATTTCATACATTCATAATGTTTATATAAATCAAATCTCTCTTTATCACTCATAACCACACCTCACTTATTAACTTTTAAATTCAATCATTTTCATTATGTCTTTTTGAATAATCAAATTTATTTCTAGTTCTTTTTCTTCCAAAATTTCTTTTTTCATTCCATGTCTTTACATATAACCCATTAATATATTTTGTTACCTCTAAAATAACTAGTTCTTTATTTCTATATTCATCAATTCCTTCAATAACATTATTTTTATAACGAGTATATATTGGGCCTCTTGCTATTACAACTCTATCATTACATAAAGAAATCATTGCATTACCAATTTTATATAAATGAATACCAGTCATCATCGAAGATCTCTTACCAATAAATTCAGCATCTTTCATTAAATCCCAAATTGGTTTATAATTTTTATTAAAATCTTCAAATTGCATTACATAAAAACAATTTCTATTAGCGGAACCAAAATATCTTACAAATCCATCTTTCACATCTAATACTTTTGCAAAAGGACTACCATTTTCTAATTCACCATCTAAAACATAAATAGCTTTTTTTAATGAATCAAATCGAAGATTATCAATTTCTTCTAATCCATCAAATTTAAGTTCTTTAATTCTATCTAATAAAGATATATCCTTTAAACCATTTAAAACATCATTAATAAATTCATTCGCAACATCATAAATTTGCAAAGCAATACTAATTTCATCAGTTGCTTGATCATCAAAATTATCAATAATAACCCTCATTTTATTTTTAAAATTATTTTTAAGTACAGCTTTAGTATTATCACAAGCATTCTTAATATCTACTTCCCTTGTAATCAAAATTTGTATAGTATCATATAAAGAATTTAAAACTTTATTTGCTTCAATGTAATTACATTCATTAAATTTTTCATTTAAATTATTAATTAAAGCTTGAATATCAGAATCACACTCTAAATTATTATCTTTAATTAAATCTATTAACATTTTTCTTTTAAAATAAATATCTACCCAACCTGAAAGATATTTTTTCATTATAGTTATAAATTCATCTTTTTTCGTAAAATTACAATCAATCAAAGTAACAAATGTATTAAGTTTAATCTTGTCAATTAAATTAGGAAAATCATTTGCTATACTACAAGCACCTATAGTTCTTTTTGCTACTCTATCAATTTCTTGTTTTGTTTTTGTAACAATATGATTGTCTACAATATTTTTTAAATCTTTTACAAAATCATCAAAATTTTGTTCATAATTAATATCAATTATATCAGTAATAAAAGATTGTTTTAAAATTTCTGCTTCATATTTTTGATATCTTTCTTTAATTTTATTAAGAATTATTTCCTGACGTATTAAGGATATCTTTTTCTTGTTGTAAGCTTGAATAATTAAATTAATTTCTTCAGCATATCGAGTTTCTATAGAGCTTTTTGGATATTGAACCTTACTTATATATTTATCTAAATTTAAAACAATATAACTATTTACTATTTTTTTCAGATTTTTTACAAAGCTATCAAAATCTTGATCAAAATCAATTTGAATCAAATCATTTATTTGTTCACTTGCTAAAACCTTATTCATATATTCTCTATATTTATTTTGGAGTTCACAATAAATTATTTTCTCATCACGAGGTGAAACATCAGCTCCTCCGAGCCTATCAATTAAATTATTTATTATTATTTTATATGCAGCCTCTAAAGAACCAGATGAATATTTTAACTTACTTTTATATTTCTCAAATTTATTAAGACTTTCAGTAAAATAACTTTTATTTTCATCATTTTTAAGTATATCATATGCACTATTTACTTTTTTCATCATTTCTTCATCCCCATTTAAATCTGGATGATATATTTTAGATAATTCCAAATATTTTTTCTTTAATTCTTCTTTTGTAAATTTACTTGAAACACCAAATAAAATTAACGCATCATTATAATTCATTTTTACCTCCTTGATTCTTAATTAATTTTCTTTGTAAATCAGACTCATTATAAACTTTTTCTAAATATTTACATCTACTTGCTTCCATACATTCTACAACTTCATTAATTAACATAATTCTATTTTTTTCACCTAATTCAGAAATATTTAAAAAATCTACTAATCTATTTAAATAACTTTCATAATCATTATTCTTTTTACTTAATACATCTAAAACTCTTTTATATTTTAAGCTTAACATCCCACTAGAAACTTTAAAATCTTGAAAATCATTAGATTTACCACCATAACAATAAACAAATTTATGATCCGTATCAACTCTGAATACTAATTCCATTTTATCATCAAATCCATTTTTACTAACGTATAAACTACGAGTCTTATATGTTTCTAATGAATCAATTTCTTTCATACTTTCAAATGATATTTGCTCTAATTTTTTTGTAATTTCTGGTTTTTCGTAACCTTTTAAAATATCAATCAAAATACTTTTAATCTTTTCTAATATTTCATTTGCCAATATTTTTTCTTCTTCATTTAAATTAGCTATCTTTTTTTCATAATTTTCTTTTATAATATTCCATGAATAACTAACACTATATTTTCGAGATTTCAAAGTTCTTAACCCAACATTCATTCTCACAATTATATTTTCTGTTTTTTCATACTTACCTACCATAATTGCTTTTTCATACTCGTGTAAGTAACCAAATAATGTTTCCGGAGCATACTCTCCGATTATATCTTTAAGTTTCATAACTTTAGCTTTATAATAATTGTAATCACTAACCATTTCTTCTAACTTATTAAATTTATCATCTATATTATTTTCAAATTCTTTTAACTTTTCTAATGAATCTATATTTCTTACACTTCTTCTAATTTCAAAAATATATAAAGGAATACACATATTAAGATATTTATCACAAATAATCTCTTGAATTCTTTCATCAACGTTTTGAATTAGTTCTCTTTTTCTTTTATAAAAATCGTCAAATTCATTTAATAATGGCTCACAATTACTTTTTCTTTCCATCATTATTAACCTTCTTTTTTAATTTTCTTGTAATATTATCTTCAATAACTAATTTACCTTCATTAACTAATTTTTCCCTATATTCATCATTTTTTATTAATTGTTTTAACTCTTCAATATAGTCTTTATTTGCTAAAAATCTATTAATTTCTTGATCAAAACCATCATTTAAGGTATGAACTCCAACCACTAAAAAAGTATCTTCAGCTATTTTACAATAAGTTATAGCAACATTAGATTTAAGTGCAAATAGCAAATCACTTCTTTTTAAATTACTACCAAGTACAATTCTACAATTGCCATCACTCTTAACTTTTTCAATTAATAAATTAATATCTCCTCTAAATCCTCTATCTATTCTATTTACATCTTCTTCAAAATAACAATTTCCTTTTGCATCATTTAAAAATACTAATTCAGATACTCTTTCTTTAACAACATCTTTATTCATATTTAAAAGAACTCTTAATTTATCAATTGCTTCTTTAATTATTTCATCAAAATACTCTTTATCATTTTGATCATATAGTTCATCTAAACTTTGAATATCTAATATTGCTTGCATATAATATTCATAATCACTTCTGCCTTTAATGCTTTCAATAACCTTACATGCTTTATTATAAATTGCTTTATCTTCCTCTGTTAAAAATGTCATTTTTTCTTTGTTTTCATCAGTTTCAAAAACTTCTTTAACAACTATTTTTTTCTTTTCTACTTTTACTACCGTTTTTTCTACTTGAATCTTCTTTTCATTTTTTAAAAACATTTCATAATTTTGTTTTAATTGAGTGGTAAATATTTCTGCAGCAATTGCATAACCTTCTTTATCAAATTCGGCAATTTTACTTGCTTTACTCAAATTATTAAAAAGAATTATAAATAGTTCGGTATCTCCACCATTTAAAAAATTACCATAAATATCAAAATATTTACTTAACATTTTTAAAACGTCAAAATTAAATTTCCATAAATCTTCTCTTGTTTTATTTTCTCCGCCCCTTTTGCCCATAAAAGCTACTTCACTTCCAAATATTCTAGTTACTTCATAACAAGTCAAATATTTTTTATTAAACAATGTAACAAGGGTTGTAAAAAAGAATGGAAAATCCAATATATTTCCAATTGCCTTTTCACTATCAAAAGCTCTAATTAGACTATTATAATTTTTTAAATATTTTTCTAATATTTCAATTCTTTCTTTTATTATTGCAATAACAATTTCTTTATTATACTTAGTAAAATCTTCTCCAAATACATCGTTAAAAACATTAAAAATAAGAGGAAAGTTAGTTTCTTTAACCGTTTTAGCAAAAAGAGCGTATTCAAACGGAGCAGCCTCAATAACCTTTAATGTTAGCTTCAAATCCTCTAAATCACAATTAACATTATTTTTAATCTTTCTAATATAATCTTTAAATTTAATAAACATAAAAAATCCCCCTTCAAAATACGTGTTTTACTATCTTACCACAATATAATGCAAAAAGCAACAAAAAGATTGACATTTGCACCTAACTAAACTATAATAAAAAGCATTCAATCGGGGGTTAAAATGGGTATATTTTCAAGTATCTTCAAGAAAAAGAAATTAAATAGTGAAATATTAAGTCTTGTTAACCTACAAGATAGTATTATTATGCCTCCAAACACTTTCTTTGAAAACACTAAAAACAAACAACTCTGTGAACAATATTATCAAGGATACAAAAGTATTTTATCTTCTAAAAAAACAATATTAAGTATTCATTTAAAAGATACAGAAACAGATGATATCAGAGTTTATATTGACATATTAACAAGTTTAGAATTACATATCCATGATATTTTAGATAATCCAAATAAAGAAGAATATAACACTGATTATATAAATAATATCCTTACAAGATTAAATACGTACTCCCTACTTCTAAATTCTATCGAAGAAGAATCTTTTTTAAGACTCGCAGCATTATCCAGCTTGAAATCAAATCTATTTTTATCTCGCAATAAAAAGAATGCCATTGATAATGAAATATCTAGACTACAAATTCAAATATTTAATACGCAAAAGATTAACAATCTTATCAAACTACAATTAAATTCATGCTTAAATATAATTCAAAATTTAAAACTAGAAGCAAATGAAGAATTTATAAAAGAATTAAATACCAGATTAGATAAATATTTGCAAGCATTTAACATTGATACAAAGGAAAAAAATATTACATACAACCAAATAAAATTAGAAAAATATATTTTTAAAAGCAAAAACAATCTAACAGATTTAAACGAAGAATTTGAAAATCTATTAAATAACAGTCAACTAAACAGAGAAAATAGAATTAACAAAATAAATATTTTAATAGATAAATACATGGCAATTAAGGAATATAAAAGAATTGAAGATCCAAACTTATTATACTCTTTAGTTAAATACAAAGTTGACTCTTATGAAATAGATTACAATACTTATGGAGAAATTTTAAGCGGTACAGCAAATTATCCAGAAGAAAAAGAAATATTAAAAGAAATTTTTCTTAGAAAAGTACATAATTTTATGCAAAATCCAGAAATTTTTGAACGTTACGTTAAATACGATTTCTACAGAAATAGCTATAGAGAATTTGCAAATATTATAAATAAGCTATTAAAAAATAACGAAGGTGATTACGATTATGAAAAAGTTATAAAATATCCTATCATTACTGGATTATTATATAGTATAGATGATCCTATCAAAGTGAAAAACTATTTCAAATATTTTGGAATACGTTCTCTTTACTTACCAAAATCTATTTCTCCACTTTTTGAATGGGAAGATTTTATACCTTTAGAAACTATCATGCGTTTATGTGATAAACTTTTAAGCTATGAGATTATTCAAAGTATTACAAATCCACAAATAAACTTATTATATCAAATTTATAAATGTTTGCTAGATAAAGTTATTAAAGAAGTACCAAACAATTATATTTATGACGGAGCAAAAAAATTTAATATTAACTTTCAAGATTTGCGTTTTCGTTCTTACCAAAAGCTTATCAAAGAATATAATAGAATTATAAGAGAAGGAAAAAAACTTATATTTCCTAAAACATTAAAACAAATAGTAATAGATAATTATATTAGGTATCATGACAATAATTTAAAAGTTGAAAATATAGAACTACTTAATTATTATGAATTTGAATTAAACGAAGGTCTTGAAGAACTTATACTATTAGATATAACATCATTTAATAATAACCCTAATGAATTAGAAATTCCTACTACATTAAAAAGATTAAAACTAGAAAATATAAACCCAGCATGTTTGACATTCAAAGATTATACCGAATCTTCATTAGTAAATATAATTTCAAAAGGTAAAAAAGCATTTAAAGAATTTATAAGTAATATAGGCAATACTCAAAAATTAAAATTTAAAGGAAAAACCTCAGTTACTACATTTAGCCTAAATCTTGAAAAATTAAAAAACGAAAACAAAACAGATGTAGATACAATTTATAATTTGTTTCAAGAAAAAATCAAAGAAATCTATGCAAAATTACATCGAATAGCCAATTACCTTGAAATTAATATTGAAGAAAAAGAAATTAATTTAACCATATTAAGAGAATTAGAAGATAAAATTTCTAATCAAATACATGAATATAGTCAATCGCTATCTGAAGAAAATCCTATTACTTACGCAATCAATTACGCTAAAATTCTAGACGAAAGAAAAATAAATTTGGAAAGAAGAAAAGAAATGCTAAATTTTTTTGAAATTTGCATATCAATTTTTACAATAGCATTGGAAAAATCATATTCTAGAGAAATTAGTGACTGTCTTGAACAATTTAGAAGAGTAAAATGTATTTTTTTATTAAAGACATTATCCAAAACTCAAGAACCATTGATTAATGATGATACTTCAAAAGAAGAAATAGATTTCTTCATTACACTATTATTAACAAAATATCGTTTTAAAAAAAATAAATCTTCATCTTCAAAAATAAACTTTGAAATTGAGCTTATATACGATTTTGTTGTAAGAAAATATGCTGGAAAAGGAAACTACTACGAATTTTTATTAAAAAATCCTTTTTTGTTAGAATTAATGATTTCAGATGATAAATTTCAAGTTTTTACAAAATATAAAGAAAATATAAATAAGGGTATAATAAACACCAAAGAACACAAATGGCCTCAAGAAGTTCCTTATAGCACTTTTATTGAAGAAGCAATTAAACATGAAGATGAATACGATTCATCAAAAACTCATACAAACTTTGAAAATTTCATTCATGATTTAATTCCAATTTATAAACTTGTAAAACCTAATTTGGAAAATCAATTTCAAAATAAAAAGTTCAAAGAAGCAAATTTAACAAATAATTCAGATATTACTTTAACTAGAAAGAACAATTTGCATTCACGAAATTAAACGGAGGTACATAATGAATATATTAAAAAAATTATTTAAGAAAAATAAATTAAATAGTGAAATATTAAGTCTTGTTAACCTACAAGATAGTATTATTATGCCTCCAGATACCTTCTTTGAAAATACAAAAAACAAAGAATTGTGCGAACAATATTATCAAGAATATAAAAGTATTTTATCTTCTAAAAAAACAATATTAAGTATTCACTTAAAAGATACAGAAACAGAAGATATCAGAGTTTATATTGATATATTAACAAGTCTAGAAATTCATATTCATGACATATTAAGCAATTCAAATAATAAAAGCTATAATTATGAATATATAACAAATTTATTATCAAGATTAAAAGGCTATACTCTACTTTTAAAATCCATCGAAGAAGAATCATTTTTAAGACTCGCAGCTTTATCCAGTTTAAAATCTACTCCATTTTTATCTCATTCCAAAAAGAATGCTATAGATAACGAAATATCAAGATTACAAATTCAAATATTTAATGCTCAAAAAGATATTGAATTAATTAATCTACAAATAAATTCGTGTTTATCTATTATAGACAATTTAAAAGTAGAAAAAAATCCACAATATTACCTTGATTTACGAAGTAGACTTTTCGATTATATTCACGCATTTGATTTTAATTTATTTAAAGAATTCGTAGATAACTTTCAAAATAAAAACTTTCTTACAATTGCACAAATAAAATTAGAAAAGATATTATTTACAAACAAAAATATATTAAAAGATTTAGAAAAAGATTATGTTGAACTTTTAACAACAACAAATCTAGATAGAACTACAAGAATTCATAGAATAAATAAACTAATTACTAAATACATGGCCATTAAGGAATACAAAAGAATTGAAGATAAAAATCTACTTTATAAACTCATAGAATATAAAATAAATTCATATGAAATTGATTATAAAAATCATCAAGAAATTCTAAATGACAAAGCAAATTACCCAGAAGAAAAAGAAATGATGAAAGAAGTATTATTTAAAAAAGTAAGTAATTTTATGCAAAATTCCAAAGTTTTTGAAGAATATAAAAAACTTAATTTTTCAAAAAGAGATTATAGAATTCTTGCTAATCTAATTAATAATGCTGTAAAAAATGAAAATGGTATTTATGATTATAATAGAATAATATGTTCTCCAGAACTAACTACTTTAATATTTTCAATTAATAGCCCAAACAAAATGAAAGATTTTTTCCAAAACTATCAAGTCGGAGAATGCACATATTTACCAGTTACATCACTAAAAAGAGATATTTTTACATTTGATGAATATCTACCTCTTGAAACGATAATGCGATTAACAGAAAACTTTTTAAAAAATCCTCATCATAAAGATAGAATATTAAAAGATAAAGAACTTTATGACCTATACCAAATCTATAATAGTTTATTATATACTGTGTTAAAACCTAAAGATCCTTCACATGTATTTGATAACGTTTCAAAAATCATCATCACTGGACAAAATATTATTTTCTATCCAGAACTAATAAAAACATATAATAATGAAATGGCTCAAGGAAAGAAATTAGTATTTCCTAAATCATTAAATAAACTAGCAATCCGCGTAGATGGTATAACATATAATAGAGAATACTTAAAATATAATGAATTTGAATTAAATGAAGGACTTGAAGAATTGACAATTATAGAAACATCACCTTATGCTATTCCTCCGAAAGTTTTAGAACTGCCCACTACACTAGACTATTTAACAATAACCATAAAACCTGAGACAATCAGACTTAGAGATTATATAAACTCACAATTAATATCAAGCAAAAAAAGATTAAAAAAATTTTTGAAAAGCTTAATGCATGCTCAAACATCGTTTATGTCAAGTGATTATCCTCCAATTAAAAATCTTGAATTTAAAGGAAAGTCCTCTATTACAACATTTAGTTTAAATATTGAGTGTCTTGCAAATGGACATGACATAAATTGTGAAACAATATATAATGATTTCCAAAATAAGGTAAAAGAAATATATGAAAAATTATATGAAGTAGCTATAGCATTTGAGTTAAAAGTCCCTAAAGAAGAAGCTAATTTTGATTCACTAAAAAAATTAGAAAACAAATTATATAATTATGTAGAAACTCATTATGATAAAATAACAAGTTTTGATGATGGAATGTATATTTGGTTTCTTCAAACTAATAAAAAAGATAATTGTAAAAAAAGAGATGAATTGATAAAAACTATCAAAAATAAAATTTTAAAATATACATATCTTAGCGAAGCATTACCTATTAATATATGTGATAAAAATAAGTTTAAAGATTATGTCAAATCATTTTTAGAAATTAAATTTAATTTAATAACTAGTAATTTATCTAAAATTAACGAACCGCTCATCAATGATAACACCCCAGAAGAAGAAATAAAAATATTTAAAGATTCTTTAATAAATTATTTTAAGTACTTAGTAATGTATGCACCCAAAGATAAAATACTTTCTAAAAAATTAGACGATATAATCGAAAAATATCGTGGAAAATATAACTACTTTGAATATTTATTAAGAAATACATTTTTATTAAGATTAAAACTATCAATTGAAGACCCAAATTATCCTGAAGATGCTTATAAAGTATTTCAAAATTATATAGTAAAAAGACCAGCCGGAGTTATTTATGATTTATATACTGAAAGATTAAGGAAATCCTGGGGAATCAATGTCTCATATGCAGCACTAATGGAACACGCATTTGAAGAGGCAAAAACATACAAATTAAATAAAGAACATATTGAATATGAACAATATCTTCAAGATTTATCTCAAATTTATATATCAGTTAAACCACAAAACATGTATTATTTTTCAAAAGGTTTAGAATGGTATGAAATTAAACAACATTGTGAAATAAGAGATAAACAACTTGAATCAAACATAAAAAACAAACACGTCGTATTTCCAAAAGGTTTAAAATGTTTTAAAATTGCAAAAAGTTATGAAAAAACTCTAATCGCAAGTTTAATATTAAATAAAGAATTAATTGATTTAGATATAAACAGTATTATCTTAAACAAAATTCGCATTCCTCCAAACTTATCATTTTATGTTGGAACCTCACCAGAAATAACTTTCATTGATTATGAAAATTCTAATATTTTAAACGATGATTATCTTTTAAAGAAATTTATTAATAATTATTTAAATCTAGTTTATGAAAACAGAAAAATAATATTAGAATCAGTAAGTGGCAAACAACATATTATCTATATTGTTGATGGTTCATCAGAAGAATTAGCTGAAGAGTTATTCCAAAAGATTAAAGAAAAATTAAATCAATCAAAACTAATTAGAAAAATTGACAAATAGCCACATATATGTTACAATACTTTTAGTAAAGAAATTTGCATAAATTACAGTGGGATATTCAGATTAACGAGATTGAATTTTACTTCTATTTTAGTAATAAAGAGGAATAACGATCAACCATAACCCGATGATAATTTCATCTTTAAAGATAGAATTAAATAGCAAATTTATATTTTAAAAATTCATTAAATTCAACTGAATATTCCATAGATATTAAATATATTAAAAATCAAAACACGAATTTGACAAATAGCAACATTTATGTTACGATGTATACAGCAAAGAAAATTTACATAAATTAAAAATGGAACATCCAATTTTTGGCGAGATTGAATGCTACCAATAAAATTATTGTGCATCTAAATCAACCTCGTTGATTCAGATGCTTTTTTCATAATTATTTAAGTAACAGTACTAAAATAAGTAAGATTATAATAAGCCATAATCCTAAAATAAGAAAATCTTTCTTGTCCTCACTTTCGTATTTTATTACTTAAATGAGGTAGACCAATCAACTGGATATTCCATAAGTATTATTTTAACACAGGAAAAGTGCAAAAGCAATATGTTTTATCATATTGCTTTTTAACATTACTACTTTTTAAAAATAACTAACTTTTGTAAAAAATAATTTATAACAAATATAATAGAATCTATAATAACTTTAATAAATGTTGCATTAAAATGAATAAAATTATAAACTTTAGTTACAAGTAATCCAGATATTGTAATGTTTATTATAACAAGCAAGAAATATTCTAAAAAAGCTTTATAATTTCTTTTCTTTTCATTTTTAAAAACATATTTTTTATTAACAAAATAATTAACTACACTAGATATTGCCCTAGCCGTATAAGAAGATAACAATATTGCATTAACAAATCTATCTTTAATAAAGTAAAGTATTATAGAAAATGCTATTATATCTACTACAAAAGAAAGTCCACTAGATAATAAATAAGTAAATACAGTTTTATACTTATTTAAAAATTTCTTCATCTAAAACTCCATTATCAAAGTTACTGGTCCATCATTTGAAATATTAACCATCATTTCAGCTCCGAAAATACCTGGTTTAGTTACAACATATTTACTCATTTCTTCATTAAAAGCCTCATAAAGTTTAATTGATTCTTCCCCATTTAAAGCTTTAACATATGAAGGTCTATTACCTTTTGATGTATCACCATACAAAGTAAATTGTGAAATTGATAATATTTCTCCGCCAACATCCAATATTGATTTATTCATAACACCATCTTCATCATCAAATATTCTTAAATTGGCTATTTTTTTAGTCATTTTCAAAATATTATCAATTGTATCCCCTTGAGTAAAAGAAACTAATAAAACCATACCATTATTAATTTCATTTACAAGTTTTCCATCAACACTAACACTACTTTTCTTACTTCTTTGTACAACAACTTTCATTACATTTCCTCCTTAACTTCTATAACATTATGAATTTTTCTAATATTTTTCATAATGTTTTCTAATTCTTCTTTATCTTTAATTCTCAAATTTATTTCATAGACAGTTTTATTATCAAATTCCTTTGTATTACAAGATCTAACAATAGAGCCCATCTTACCTACTTCTGTAATAATATTTACAAGCAAATTAAATCCAGCAGCAACATAAACATAGATATTTGTAAAATAATAATTACTTGCATCCATATTCCATGTTACATCTACTATTCTATCATTATCACTTGGAATATTACTACATCCTTTTTTATGTACACTAATTCCTTGACCTTTAGTAATATATCCAACTATTTCATCACCTTTAATAGGCATACAACATTTAGCAATATTAACCATGATATCAGAATTACCTTCCACTAAAATATCACTTTTATAATTAATTTTAGGAATAGATAATTTTCTTTCAAATAACGCATCATCTACTTCATGTCTATCTTCTTTAGTTAAGTTAATTATATAACCAGCTGTAAACCTTAAAGATCCAATACTTAAATATATTTCATCTAAATCTTTTACTTTTAAATCTTTAATTAGCTTTTCAATAGTATCTGGCGTTAACACATCATTGAAAGCCATTTTTCTCTTACGTAATTCAGCTTCTAAAATATTCTTACCTTTTAAAATATATTCTTCTTTATCTTGTTTACTAAAGAAAGCTTTAATTTTATTTTTAGCTTGATTTGTTTTAACAAAAGTTAACCAATCCTTATTTGGCGTACTACTATTATTAGTTTTTATATTAACAACATCATCATTTTTAAGTTCATATGAAAGCGGTACAATTTGATCATTTACAATAGCACCAATTGTTGTATCACCAACCCTAGAGTGAATTCGATAAGCAAAATCTATCGGCGTTGATCCCGCAGGTAACTCAACAACATCACCTTTCGGAGTATAAGTATAAATTAAATCGCTAAATATATCAGCATTAACAGCATTTTCAAAATCAGCATCCGTATCATTATTACTTGCTTCAATAACATTTCTAAACATTTCAAGTTTTTGTTCCATAACATTTTGAATCTTTTTAGAACCTTTTTCTTTATATGACCAATGACTTGCAATACCTTTTTCTGCTATTTCATCCATTTCATATGTTCTTACTTGAATTTCAAAAACATGTCCTTCAACCCCAAAAACCGTAGTATGTAATGATTGATACATATTTTCTTTTGGACTTGCAATATAATCTTTAAATCTTTTAGGCATAGGTCTAAATCTAGAATGTATTAAACCAATTACTTGATAACAATCAGATTCTTCATCAACAAATATTCTTAATGCTAAAATATCATATATCTTATTCCATTCTTTACCATTATTAAGTTTATTATAAATACTATATACGCTTTTAACTCTACCCTTTATTTCAAATTTAATACCAGCATTAGTTAAAATATCTATAATACTATCCTTCATTTCTTCTAGGCAATCATTTAATTCATCAACGGTTTCATTTAATTTTTCTAGTATATCATTATAAACATCAGGTTTTAAATAATATAAAGATAAGTTTTCAAGTTCACTTTTAATTGAATTAATACCAAGTCTATGTGCAATAGGCACTAAAACAGACATAGTTTCTTCCGCTTTTTGTTTTTGTTTTTGAGGATTAATAGCCCAGTTAGTTCTCATGTTATGTAGTCTATCAGCAAGTTTAATATATAAAACTCTAACATCTTCAGCAAGACCAACTAATATTTTTCTTAAATAAATTACAGATGATTCATTATTATCAGGTAATTCCAATTTATTAATTTTGGACACATTTAAAACAATTTTAGCTACTTCTTCTCCAAAATCATTAACTAAATCTTCATAAGTTTTATTTCCATTATTTATGACTTCATGCAAAAGAGATGCAATTATTGTTACATCATCAACATTTAAATCCATAAGAATTTTAGTAACTTCCAAAGGATGGGTAATAAAATCATCCCCGGTTAATCTTGTCATCCCTTTATGTTCATTAAGAGCATATTCATATGCTTTTTTTATTGTTTCAAATCTTTCTCTTTTTTCTAGTTTCGGAACCAACTCTGAAAAACTTATTGTATCTTGCAAAATAACCACCTTCCGACATATATATTTATTATATAACAATTTTTAATTTAAATAAAGGAGAAATAATACTAGATGAAAAAAAACATATTTATAAAATCTACTTTAATTCTTATTTTCAGTGGCTTTCTAACTAAAATATTAGGTTTTATTATAAAAGTAATTTATACACGTATCATTGGTGAATATGGTATTAGCTTATTTACTATTGCAACTCCGACATATTCACTACTTTTAACTATAGCAACACTAGCCATACCAATTTCCATTTCAAAATTAGTATCAGAAAATAAGAATAGATCAATACGTATTCTTACATCTGCAGCATTTTTAATTCTTTCTATTAATTTCATCCTTATATTAATAATTCTATTAACTAGAGATTTTATTGCTATAAATCTTTTAAAAGAACCTTTAGCATCTCCGATATTACTTGCTTTTGCTTTAACTTTACCATTCGTATCTATTTCATCTGTATTAAAAGGATATTTTGCTGGTAAACAAAATATGCTTCCCCATGCTACAAGTAATATTATAGAACAAATAATACGACTAATAATTATTATTACTATACTTCCAATATTAATGAAAAAATCAGTAATGCACGCTGTACTAGGATTAATTCTTTTAACAATACTTTCAGAAATATCTTCTATAATTGTATTTTTATATTTCATTCCCAAACACATTAATTTTAAAACTAATTTACTTCCCAGTAAAAAACATACTAAAGATATCTTAAATATTTCCATACCAACGGTATCAAGTAGAATTATCGGAAATATTGGATATTTTCTAGAACCAATAATCTTAACTAATTTACTTCTATTTTCAGGTTATCCCAATTCATACATACTACGAGAATATGGAGCCTACAATGCCTATTCTCTAGCACTTTTAACAATGCCCAGTTTTTTTATTGCCGCTATTTCCACATCACTTTTACCAGAGATAAGTAAGTTTAATGGAGAAAGAAACACAAGCATGGTAAAAAGAAGAATTCATCAAAGTATTTTATTTGCTTTAATAATTGGTATCTTTTTTTCATTTATCATATTTACATTCAGAGATAAATTATTATTTACTTTATATAACACCACGAACGGTTCTAATTACATCAAAATACTTGCACCCTTCTTTGTATTATTTTACCTTGAAGGAGTTCTTACATCTTCTCTCCAAGCTCTTGGTTTTGCCAAAATTACCATGAATATAACTTTATGGGGAGTAGTTTTAAAACTAATTGTTATGGCAATTTTATCTTTATGTCATATTGGAATTTATAGTCTCGTTATATCAGAAATAATAAATATTTTATTCGTAGTTTTATTAAACCTTAAGTACTTAAAAAAAACTTTAGCTTAATTAATACAAATTGGATCACATATCGTTCTTTTTCCAAAAATGTAGTTTGCTGACAAAATAAAGCTAAATACTGCACTCCCCACATAAGAAGAAAAATTTAAAAAACAAATAAGAAATTTAATAAATTATCAAACTTTTCTAATTGAAAGAAAACTATAAATAAAGCTCCGACTAGAAATGGTCCATATGGAAACTCATGCCTTTTTAAAAGTTTTACACTAGCAACAGCATAAGGAAGTGCTATAAACGTCGATAAAACTAAAGCTACAACACTAAACTTAAAGCCAAGTATAAATCCCATTACAAAAGACAGTTTTATATCACCGCCACCCAAAGAATCTTTTTTCAAAATTACAGAACCAATTTTTTCAATTAACATCATTAATAAAAACATTGAAATCCCAGATATTAAACTATATAAAATATTATTAAAATCTAAATAAATTATTTTTAAAATTAATACAATTAAGAATGAAGCAACCAAAGGTGAATCAAGAATAATCATATATTTAAAATCACTAATAAATATTATAATCATTAAAGATAAGATTACCAAAGCTACAAAAAATTCATATCCAATCGGAAAATAAAATGAGGCAAGTAAGAAAAGTGATCCTGTAATTAGTTCAACTATAAAGTGCAATGCACTTATTTTTTTTCCACAAAAACTACATTTACCTCGTTGAAATATAAACGAGAGCAAAGGTATCAAATTATACCATTTTAAAGTTTTCCCACAAGAATCACATTTGCTCCTAGATTTTATAACATCTTCTTGCTTTGGTAATCTAGTTCCTACTACTAGATAAAAGGAACCTAAAATAGTTCCTAAAATAAACCAAAATATCTTCATAAATCCCCCTAACTATTTTGAATTTGTTCATACATTCCAAACATTGGCATTATAACTGCAATAATTATTCCCCCAACTACAACTGCTAAAAATGCAATCATAACAGGTTCCAAAAATGCTTTCAAACTATTGACAATACTTTTATGTTGTCCTTGATAATATTCACTAACCTTTTGCATCATTTCAGCTAAATCTCCAGTTGACTCACCAGTAACAATCATATAATATGCAACATCTGGTACTGCCCAATGATCTTTAAACGCCTCACTTATTTTTTCTCCCTTTACAATGTTTTGTATTGTTTTATAAAGTATTGCTTTATAAATTTCATTATTAGTAATCTTACTTAATATATCCATACTATCCGTAATAAAAACATTATTTCTTAAAAGGGATGCAAATGTTTTTGAAAAAATTGTAAGCTCATTATAAATGATAACATCCTTAATTACAGGTAAGTGCATTAAAAATATTTGCACAGATGCTCTGAACGCTTTAACATGTTTATATAATAATGATATAACAAAAACAGTTAAAACAATAATTAATAAACCAACATACCAATAATTCATTATAAATGTACTAACGTTTATAATGAATTTAGTTAATCCATTTATTTGTGTTCCCTGATCTTCATAAATTTGCACAAATTGTGGAACAACATACACCATAATAAATATAATAACTCCGACCGAGAAAACACTTACAATTGCTGGATATGTCATAGCACTCTTCATTTGTTTTTTAGTCTCATCAATTTCAGTATAATACGCTGCCATATCATCTAATGTTTCTACTAAAGTACCACTAGCTTCAGCGGCCTTTATCATATTAATTAAAAGAGGTGGAAACATATCTCCTTGTTTTTCTAACGCTGATGAAAAATTTTCCCCAAGAGTTAATTCATATGATATAGCTTTAAATGCTGTAACTCTAGCTTTATTTCCTTTCATTTGAGTGGTAAGTATTTTAATAGACTCATTTAATGTAAGTCCTGCTTTTATATATGTTGATAATTGAGTTAACCAAAATATCAAATCTTTAGTTTTCATTTTTTTGCCTAAAAAAGACGAATCCTTATAAGCAAAATCAATAAATGGTGAAGTTTTTATAACATAAACATCATAACCTTCATTAAGTAAATAAGCATTAATATCTAACTTGCTTAATCCATTCATCGTACCAGTTATTATTTTACCATTATTATCTCTAACTTTATAATAATATACATGAGGATCTCTACTTCTCGTTGCACCTGCAGTTTGCAAATCCGCAAGTAATGTCTTTTTTTCTTCTTCTAATTTTGCTAAAGTTTTTTGACTATATTTATAAACTTTTTCTTTTTTTACTTTTCTTTTAGTTCTTTCATAAATTCTTTCTTCTTGTGTTGCAAAAGCTTGTTTTGTTGCTTGATATGTTTTATCTACTCCATAACTGGCTCCCGTATATAAATTCATCCACATTTCAAATCCTACATATTTAAGTCCAATCCAAGCATACTTAAAAATATGTAAAAATATTATTACAGGACTAAGTATTATACCCACTAGTTTATTAGAATTAGCACCTTCTGTAAACATATCTAACACCTTCTACTATAAAATAGTATACCATGTAACAGCAAACATTACAATCAATTATTTAAGTTTTTTACATATAATTATATAGGTGATTATATATGTTTGGTCCAAATATAGCAAAAAGTGGATTAAGTTTAACTAAAGTTTTATCAGGAATCTCAAAAGGTCTTGGACTCATGAACCAAGCAATTCCCATATATAAAGAAATTAAACCCATGATAGGTAATGCCAAAAAACTAATGAGTCTTGCCAAAGAATTTAGTAATACCAGTCCCAAAACAATAGATGTAACTCCAAAAAAAGAAGTAGAAAAAACTACTCCTTTAAAAGATAAAACTATAAATACTACTAATCCTGTCTTCTTTTTATAATATTTATGAAGTTTAAATATTTTTGATTATCAGACTTCTTATATAATTCTTCATATTTTTTTAATAAATATTTTCGATATTCCAAATCATTACTTAAACCCACTAATAATTCATAACTATCTAAATTATCTAAACCATATTCATATTTAATTAAATTATAATAAATATTATTTTCTTTTACCACTATTTCTTTTACTATTTTATAATTAATACTTTGCATAAAACATCTTAAATCATATAAATCTTTATGACTAGATATAACAAGTTTATTAGGTAACTTTCTATTATCTAATATTTTTTTTATAGTATTTGTACCTACCCCAGAAATAACAGCAACATCCACATCTTCATATATATTTTTAAAGCCATCACTTAAAACTAATTTTATATTTTCATCTAAATTGTGTTTTATTAAATTATTTTTAGCATATTTTAAAGCATTTTTAGATATATCACTACCAATAACTCTTTTAGTAATATCTTTTTCATAAAGATAAATTGGTAAATAACAGTGATCAGTACCAATATCTAAAACAAGAGCATCTTTATCTATTAAAGATGCTAATCCTTCTATTCTATTCATTCTTCTAAAAAGTCCTTCAATTTTTTAGCACGTGATGGATGTCTTAATTTTCTTAAAGCTTTTGCTTCAATTTGTCTTATACGTTCCCTTGTAACATTAAACTTTTTACCAACTTCTTCTAGAGTATGACAAGTACCATCTATAAGACCAAATCTTAACTCTAATACTTCTTGTTCTCTTGCTTGTAAAGACATCAATACTTCTTTTATTTCTTCTTTTAATATTTCATTTTCTGTATATTCTTCTGGACTTAAACTAGATTCATCTTTAAGAAAATCTCCTAAGTGTGAATCATCTTCTTCACCAATCGGCGTTTCTAAAGAAACTGGTTCTTGACTAATTTTTAATACTTCTCTTACCTTATCAACACCCACACCCATTTTTTTAGCAATTTCTTCTTCACTAGGTTCACGGTTAAGTTCAAGTGTAAGTTGTCTTTGAACTCTACTCATTTTATTAATTGTTTCTACCATATGAACTGGAACACGAATAGTTCTAGCTTGATCAGCCAAAGCTCTTGTTATTGCTTGTCTTATCCACCAAGTTGCATAAGTTGAAAATTTATAACCTTTATCATAATCAAATTTTTCAACAGCTTTCATTAACCCAATATTACCTTCTTGAATTAAATCTAAAAATAAAAGTCCACGTCCAACATATCTTTTAGCAATTGACACAACCAAACGTAAGTTAGATTCTGCTAAAATTCTTTTAGCTTCTGGATCATCTAAAGCAACTCTTTTAGATATTTCCATTTCTTCTTCACTTGATAAAAGTGATATTCTCCCAATTTCTTTTAAATACATTCTAACTGGGTCATTAATATTTACATCTTTAGTAATATCTTCATCACTTAAAATTTCTTCCTCTTCAGTTTTTTCTCTGATTATAGCTTCTCCAGTTGAACTATCTACATCAGCTTCAGCTACAACTGCAATATTATTTTCAACTAACTTATTATATAAGTTATCTAAAGCATCATTATCAATATCTAATCCCTTTAATTCTTGTGCTAACTCTTCATATGTAATAAAACCTTTTTCTTTACCCTTTACTATTAGATTATTTTCTCTTTCTTCTAATGTTTTAATTTGTTCCATTATTCACACATCCTTTTCAAATCAACTAAACGCTTAACCAATTCTTCTTTTTTACTTTGATCAAGTTCACTAGCTATTAAACCTTTTACTTTTAATATTTCATCTTTTTTATAAATATCTAATATTGCTTTGATACACGAATTAAACTCATCATCACTTACACTAGTATTTACATTTTCACTCAAAATTATTTGTAAAAAATTATACTCATCTTCCTTATCCATTATATATGTGGTAAAATCCGCTACATCAATATTATCTTCATTATTTAAATAATATACAATTTCACTAGCTAGAACTCTTTCCATCCTTTCTTTAAAATAACCAAGTGTATTTTTATATATATTAATATATTTTTTATCCATTAACATATAATATAACACTTTATAACTTGCCTTTTGATATTTTGAGAGTTTATTACTTTTCACATTACTTATAACCTTTACATCTTTTCTAGGCTCACTTTTTAAATTACTCTTTAGCACATCAATATCAATCGCATAATCTTTGCTTATTTTAGATAAAATTAACTCTTTTGTCAAGTCATCTTCTGATTTTAAACTATTTATTACTTCTTTTACATATAAAATCATATCTTCCATATTATTTAAATTTTTATTCTTCTTTAAATAATCTATTTTAAAATCAATATATTTTATGGCATTTACAACATTGTTTTGCATTGCTTCAATTCCAAATTTTTCTAAATATTCATCCGGATCTTTAGCCCCGCTCAAACGCACTACTCTTGTATCTATATTATTTTCTATTAAAACTTCACCATTTTTAACCGTGGCATCTTCTCCAGCATTATCATTATCTAACATAAGTACGACAGGTACTCTTAATCTTTTTAAAATCTCAATTTGTTCCTCTGATAATGCAACACCCATTAAAGCCACCACATTTTTAAATCCTTTGGCGCTCATTTTTATAGCATCCATATTACCTTCAACTACAATAACACATTTTTTATCTCTAATATATTTTTTAGCATTATGGTAGTTAAATAATAGACTACTTTTTTTAAATATCTCTGTTTCTTTAGTATTTAAATATTTTGCTGTATTATCTTCTCCATTAAATATTCTACCTGTAAACCCAACAACTTCTCCTTTTAAGTTTTCAATAGGTATTACAATTCTATTAATAAATGTATCATAAATATTAGCATTTACTTTATTTATAAGCCCTAATCTATCTAATACATCAATATCCCAATTCTTACCCATACTAAATTTATAAAATGAATCTTTATCTTGGAAAGCAAGCCCCATCTTAAACTCCTTTATTATTTCTTCATTAATACCTCGTTTAAAAAGATAATCTCTTGCTTTCATACCATCCGTAGTATTTATATTATTCATATAATACTTCATAGCATAATCATATATTTGATAATCTTTACTAAATTTATTATCATTTACTTTTACAAAATTATCATTTTTTAACTTATAACCTATTTTTTCTGCCACAATATGTAAAGCTTCAGGAAAAGTAACATTTTCATATTTCATAATAAATGAAAAAACATTACCCCCAGTTCGACATGTAAAACAATTAAATATTTGTTTTTCCGGAGATATTATTAAAGATGGAGAATGATCACTATGAAAGGGACATAATGAAACATAATTTTTTCCCTTTTGGGTAACTTGCAAATAACCAGAAATAATATCTACAATATTAGCTTGATTTCTTATTTCATTAATTTCTTCATTACTTATATAAGCCATAACATTCCCCTTTATCCCCTTGTTAAAAATCGTACCTATTATATCACTATTTACTATATTTTGCAAACAATTTCACGCATATTTCTACAATTTTAACTAATTTTTTTCAAAAACTTAAATTTTAAATTTAATTGATAAATTACACTAATAATACATATACTTAAAATCATTCCATAATAAACATTAAAAAAACACATAAATATAAATCCAAGTATTCCTATAATAAAGCCATATATAATTTTTGTATTTCTTTCCATCGGACTTAAATTACTCCATGGAGCAATAAATATTAAACTTAATATTGCATTACCATTTACTAAAAAGCTATATTCTCTAAAAATAATAGCTAATATAAAAAATATAATTAATCCACTCAAAGAAATACTTAACTTATAATTATTTGTAAAATTCAAAGATATCATAATTATAAAACCTAAAATTATTGAACTAGAACCGAGTCCACTTATATTTCTTCCACACAATAAATCCCAAACATTAAAAGAATAAATACCCAAACTTTCCCCCAAATTTACAAAATTTCCGAAACTTGAAAAAATCAAAATAATTAAAGCTAAATTATAGTATTTTCTAAATAATAAAAAGATAAACATCACAATTAAATACAAGAATATATTTGTATTAAATGGTAAAAACAAAGGTATAACAAACAAACTTAAAAATAACAAATCAAAATTAATTTTCTTTTTTAAAATTATATTAGTTATAACATATATTATTAACCCCCCGAATAAAAACAAAAGTAATTTAAATATAGAAAAAAAACTAATTAAATCTTTCATATATAAAACTATTCCATTTTTATAAATTCCATAACAATATAAAGGAATTAAACAAATAATATATTTTATAACATTTTTCTTTAAACTATTATCATCATGAAAAAATACATCATTCATTTATTTAACACTTCCTTTAAATTAATATTACATGGGCAAACATAACTACATAATCCACATTTAATACATTTATCTTTATTTTCTAAACTAACCGGATTAACTTTCAAAGGACACACTTCAATACATTTACCACATCTAATACATTCTTGTTTTTTTACACATCTATCTTTCATAATATTTATACTTATTACATCATCTGTAATAACAAATTCATCTATATTATCTATTTTAAAACCTGTCATAAGTCCATTAATAACACAAACATAATTATTACATTCAATCATAATAAATTTATCTATTACATCTTTTAATAAAGTACCTACCTTTACCCTTATTACTTTACTATCCTTTATTACATCACCAGATATCGTAATAAGATGTGTACATAATACATTTCCTTTAAATAAATTATACATTTTTATAATATCAGATACTCTTAAAACCAAAGTGTTTTCTTTTACACCCAAACACTTTTTTAAAAACAATTCATGTTCTAAATTATATTCATCTTTAACTAAAATTAAATTTATCTCTGGATAACTACCTATAACATTTAAACACTCATCGATTATAAATGCTTCATTATTTTTAACCACAAGCATATTATTACTAGAATTATAAAGCGTAATTAATTTATTATAGAAATCTAGTATATCAGATATATTTTCTTTAAGTAAATATATTTCATTATAAACATATGGATTATCATTTATAGCACTTACAATAATATTACTAAATTTTTTATTACTTTTAAATTTATCAAACAACACTTTATCATTTTCTAATAACTTTAAAATATTTGGAATAGTAACTTTCATTTTTATTTCTTTATCTTTAAAATATTCTCTGTAATCATTTTCTATAACAACTGTATTTTTTACTTTACCCATAACTATATTTTTTCTTTTGCCAATAACATAACCTGATACTGTTGAATATGCTTTATCTGCTACAATCTGTCTTTTATATACATAATCATTTTGTTTAACATATATCTTACTCGCAGGTATATATACATAATCAGGATTTAAAAAATAAGTTATATCTTTATTTGGTACAATCATTTTATTCTTTTTTAGTATCATCTAACAACCTACTTTCTAAATACTTTTTCAAATTTTTAGCAACATTTTCTGGAACAATCTCGCTTAATTCTAAAACACTTGCTTCATTCATTTTCTTAATACTTCCATACTTTTTAATCAATTCTTTTTTCCTAATACTTCCAATACCATCAACATTATCAAGGACACTAGATATGCTTCCCTTACTTCTAATTTGCTTATGATAATTTATAGTATACCTATGTACTTCGTCTTGAATTCTAGTTAAATAATGAAAAACATCACTCATCCTAGGTATTTCAATTATTTGTAATGTATCTCCATCTATAAGTTCATTAGTTCTATGATGATCATCTTTTCTTAAACCACATACCTTTATTTGTAAATGTAATTCATCCAACACACTTTTACAAGCATTAATTTGATTTATTCCCCCATCTACCAAAATTAAATCTGGCATTTCTGACTTTTCTACCATACACCTATAATATCTACGATAAATTACTTCTCTCATTGTATTATAATCATCATTTTTATCTACACTTACTTTATATTTCCGATATTCATTTTTACTTGGTTTACCATTTTTAAAAACAACCATTCCTGATACTGCAAAAGATCCAAACAAATTTGAATTATCAAAAGAATCAATACGATCTAGTACTTTTAAATTAAGTAATTTTCTTAATTCATCATTTGCTAAAACACTTCTTTTTTCATCATTTTTAATAATTGTTACTTCTTGCTCTAAAGATATTCTAGCATTTATGTGTGCCATTTCAACCAAATTTTTCTTTTTTCCTTTCAAAGGAACATACACTTTAGTATTTAATATATTACTAATTACCTCATTATTTAATTTATCTTCTAATAATATTTCTTTTGGCACTTCATGACGTTCATAATACTTCAAAATATATGAATTAACTTCATCTTCCAAATCACTCATGATATAAAATTTATCATTATTTCCACCAACAATTTTACCATTTCTAATAAATAATATTTGTACTGATGCGATACCATCTAAAGCATCATATCCAATTACATCTCGATTTACATAATCATGTAACTCTACTCTTTGCTTATCAAGGACAACTTTAATATAATCTAACTCTTTTTTTAACTCTAAAGCAGCTTCAAAATTCAAATTATTACTAAAAGTATTAATTTTTTCCATTATCTTATCAATCAATATTTTATCATTACCTTTTAAAAACTCTAAAATATCTTTTTCCATTTTTTCTTCACTATAAGCATTAACATTTTTTTCACAATATCCAAGGCACTCTCCGATATGATAATATAAACATACAGACTTTGGCATACCTTCACATTTTTTTAATGGATACAATCTATTAATTAAATTAACTATTTTTCTAGCTGCATAAGCATTCGGATACGGTCCAAACAACATTTTTTTATCTTTTTTCTTAACACTTAAATACCTTGATACTTTAAGTTTTGGATAAGGTTTACTTATATATTCAATATATGGATAACTTTTATCATCTTTAAGTAGTATATTATACTTTGGATCATATTCCTTTATTAAATTAAGTTCCAAAATAAAAGCTTCTTGTTCAGTCTTGGTAGTTATATAAGTAAAATCCACTACTTCACTAACCATTTTAGCAGTTTTACCCGTAACATTACCTTTAAAATAACTATTTACTCTTTTATATAAATCTTTAGCTTTACCAACATATATAACTGTGTTATTTATGTTACGCATTTGATATGATCCAGGTAAATGAGGAATCGCTTTTAACTTTTCTTTTAACATAAGGCACCTCCATCAAGTATATTATACTACAAATTTAACTAATTTTACGATATAATTATAAAGAAAGGACAAATTTTATGAAATTATTAAAAACAAATACCACAGAAATAAAAAAATCAAAGTTTATTGCCATACTTTATGAAATAGATGATTTTGAAGAAATAAAAACTATTCTTACAAACTTAAAAAATGAACACAAAAAAGCCAAACACATTGTGTATGCCTACAAATTTAGATCCACCGCTGGCAAAAGTGATGATAAAGAACCAAGTGGTACGGCAGGAACTCCTCTTTATAATTTATTAGAAAGAAATAATGAAAATAATAAACTCCTCGTAGTGGTAAGATATTTCGGAGGCACAAAACTCGGTGCTGGTCCATTACTTCGAGCATATAAAAATGCTGGTGTTAGTGTTTTAAACTAACCAGCATTTTTTATTTTATAAATTCATTTATTTCTTCTTTAGTTTTAAAGCCAATAGATTTTTTTATTTCTTCTCCATTTTCAAATAAAATTAATGTAGGAATACTCATTATTCCATATCTTCTAGATATTTCATCAAAAGAATCAACATTTACTTTCAAAACATCAATACTTTCCAACTCTTCTAGAATCGGAGCTAGCCTCTTACAAGGACCACACCAATCAGCATAAAAGTCTACAAGAACTTTTCCTTTTATAATATTTTCAAAATCATTTGCATTTTCTAAATGTTTAACCATAATTAACTCCCTAATTGAACTTCATTATTAAATTCTAACTTTTTATCATCAATTAATTTTTGAGCTTCATCAACACTGATTACTTTCCAATAAATAAGTTGATGTAATACCTTAAAGTTTGCTTCACTTCTATCATCATCTTCTTTTAATGAATTAACAATATTATTAATATCTTCTAAAGCAAGTGTTGTACTAGTTGCCATTCTACCTATAAACGGTGATCTTTCTAATAAAATTATTGCTAGTTTACTATCCATAACATATTTTTCCGTCGGAGCTAAATGTAAAAATACAAAACTAAATAAGAATGCTACCAATATACCTTCGATTAAACCAAGTAAAGCTCCTAATATTTTAGATGGTATAGCCAAAATAACTGTAAGTTTTAATATTTTTTCAATTAATCCCGATAATGTAAGTAAAATATTTAACACACAATAAAGTATAACAAATACTACTATAAAAGATAACATATTATACATTAAAATATTTATTGATGTTATTCCTTCGAATACACCACCAAAATTAAAGAATGGTAACTTATCCATTAAAAAGTTAGCTATAACATCTTTTAATACATAAGAAACTACCAATATAGCAATCGTTCCAACTAATGAAACACCAGTTTTAATAACCCCACGTTTGAATCCCAAAACCATATACAACAATACTATAAGTATTATCGCCACCGTAATAATATTCATTTTTTCAACTCTCCTTATCTCATAATAATTATATTATAAATATAACCAAAAATAAAGTCTAATATTAAAATTTTTAATTTTTTAAATCAAAGTTTGAATTTACATCTTTAAATATAAATGATAAAATATTTAAAGAGGTGCAAAATGACAATAGTATTTAAAGTAAGTGAAAATGTAAAAGAAAAAATGATTAAATATTACCAAGATTTAAAACGAGATAAAACTCCGCCTTACTCAATATTTCAAGCTGAAGAAGGAGGAACAATTATAACTCTTTATGAATCAGGAAAAGCCATGTTCCAAGGAATTTCTGCTGATATTGATGCCAATATATGGATTGAAATGGAAAAGAAATTAAATAATAGAGTAATTGACATAAAAACTGGTAAAGAAAAAACAAAAAACGATGATAAATCCCAAACCAATGATTTCAAATATGATAATTACAATACTATTGGATCTGATGAAGTTGGAACCGGAGATTACTTTGGACCCATCGTCGTGGCAGCAACTTATGTTTCAAAAGATAACGTTGCATTTCTTCATGAACTTAAAGTTACTGACTCAAAAAAAATAACTGATGACTATATAAAAAAAATTGCTCCACAAATCATGGATAAAATTCCTTACTCTGCATTCGTTTTAACTAACCAAGAATACAACAAACTAGATCACGAAAAAATAAACATGAATAAAATAAAAGCCTTATTACATAATAAAGTTTTACTTAATCTGGTAGAAAAAAAATATCCATTTGAAAAAATTGTAGTTGATCAATTCACTCCACCAAAAAATTATTATGAATATCTTACTGATACGCAAAAAAAAGTTACAAATATAACTTTTACACCTAGAGCTGAAGAACAATGCTTAAGTGTTGCATGTGCATCAATCATAAGTAGATACATATTTTTACGAGAAATGTATAAAATGAGTCAAGAACTAAACTCCGAAATACCAAAAGGTGCGGGAACAAATGTTGACGAATTTGTCCAAGCACTAGTAGCCAAAAAAGGCATAGACATTCTAAACAACTATGTAAAACTAAACTTCAAAAACACTCAAAAATTAAATAGACAAAACTAGGTATAGCATAACACTACACCTAGTTTTTAATTTATCAGAATTGGGTCTGATTTAGTCCCCAATCCTGATTTATAAGCTACTGAAGACTCAAGACTGAAGGACGGCCTGACAACATAATCGCTGCTCACAGCGTAGGAAATCACATAGCCATCCTTGTACACACAGAACGCACCGGACGAATTGCCCGCAACACGGGAAATTGTCCATTCATCAAGTCCCATATACATCCAATTATTATTTGTTGCTGTTGTATTATTATATGACACCATTGTTAATGTCCATGCATTTGAACTTGCTGCAAATCCATAATCTGACACATACATTAAACCTATTTTTGCTTCATATTCTATGGCACTATCTGTACTATTTGTTGCAGCTGGATTTACTATTTCATTTTGATATGCTACTGATGGAGTATTTGAAACTGTATTTGTATATGCTCCTCCTCCAACTTTCCAGGTTGTCATTGCTATCTTATTTGCCCATTCTTCTCCAATATTTTTAATGAAATTTGCATTTAAATTAACAGTATTTAATTCAGAGTATTTCCAAATATCGCAACCAGAATTATCAATCGATCCTGCTGCAATTATACTTTTATTAGTAAGTTTTAACAAATTATTATTTTGAACATATGCAGTTTCACTTGGACAAGAATTTGAATTTGACCATTTATATGTTGTGTCTGTCGAATACCCTCCATTAGTGCCAAGCAAGCTACTTGTTGCTACTGTTGACTTTATAATTTTAACTTGATTATCAAACACTCCAATTATTCGATATAAATTATCTTCTGGACATGTTTCTGCATCACTTCCAAAGCATACATAGTTTTTTGTTGTATCACTTGAACCTGCATACCTATAACTTCCATCATCAATTCCATTTTCAAGTGTTCCATCATGATGATATATATTATTATTTCCTTGTACTCCGTTATATTGTGATATGACATAATTTGCTAATGTTTGGCATGCTTCTATTTTTTCACTAACTACATAACTATTTGAATATTTTCCATTTGTATCCATTATTTTTACCATTATTCTATAACTTCCACCATTAAGATTACTAAATGTATAGCTATTACTTGTACTTTCTATAAACGTACTTCCATTATCTATTGAATAATAATATTTTGATATATTATTTGTTCCTTTGGTGGCTGTTACTGTTGCTGTGATTGAATTACTATTACTTGTTGTAGTTACATTTGTAATACTTGGATATACATATGAACCGGAACTTACGTTATATTCATATGTATTACTTCTTATCTTCTTTTTATCTATCACATAAGCCGATACTTTGTAATCTTTTGTACTACTTAAATTCGTAAATGTATGTGAACTTGAATTACTTTCTACATAAGTTAGATTACTTACTGCCAGCCTATTACTTAATCTTTGTACTTTACTTGTATTATCTATCAAAGCTATTCCATTTGTTTCTTCGATTGCATAATAATATTTATCTATTTCATTACTTCCTTGTTCTACATTTAAGTTTACTGTTAAGTTTGTTCCACTTTTTGTTGCTGACAATGTATTTATTGTATTTGGAGTATAATTATCAAATGTATCTTTACTTATTAATATTTGTCCAGCAAAACCTTTACCGGCATTTGCTGATTGATCTTTATTATAATTTACAAATGTTATTTTTATTTTCCATAAATTTATACACTCCTTATATGATATCACTCACAGATATTTTATACTATATACATATATTAACCGAAAAGAAATAAAAAAAAGCACTATATAGCACACTATAAATCATTTAATAAAAAAACTATCAAAAGTTTTTTTACCTTCGATAGTAATTAATCTACAACTTCACTAGATACCCATTTATAAGTATCTCCATTTTTTTGAAATATATGTTTATATAAACTACCATATTTTTTTAGAAAACTATAATTAACTTCTTTTACATCTTTTATTTTTTTAGAACATTTATCATACTTATCATCACTAGTAAAATATTTATAACATTCATCATTTATAGTTTTCAAAAAATAATCATAAATTATAATTTTATTTCCTTTTTTATAAGCCTTTTTTATTGCTCTATATGTATGAGGTTCAGCTCCAAAAATATAAGTAAATTGTTCAGATAAACCACAATAATAATTATCATTATCATAATAACAAATATTAGCTCCATCTAATTGAAAATCTACAGGATCCTTTAATTCTTCACCGAACATATTTTTATACTTACTAGAAATATCAGCATTCTTAATTTTACTTATTGTACAAATATCATTTTCATAATTATCTGTAGCAAAAACAAATTCATTATCTAAAATACATGTTTTATTCTTTTTATCTTTATTAAGTTTAACTTCTTCTTTATCATCAATTAAAGTATAAGCTAAACATATTTTAGTTTCTTTACTTAATTTATCTACATTAACTTTTTCTTTATCATATGCTATTAATCCCCCGCATTTTTCTAAATCATTTTTTCCAAAATATGAATATAATTCACTTACTACTTTATTTTTACCACTTAAAGGTCTACCATTTTTTATAAATAAAACTATAATTATAATAAGTAAAATTACAATAATACTAATTAAACAAATTATTTTTTTATTTTTCTTCATACTAACTCCTAAACTTTTCTAGTTTGTATTTCTGCCATTTTTTCAAATACTTCCGAAGCATTTTCAGAATTAATATCATTATAACCAAGTTCTCTTAAAGCTTGAATTTTAACTGTACTAAGTTGTTGTGTTCTTGTTAATTTTTCTTCATTTTTTTGTTCTATTTCTTGAATAAATCTCTTATGACTTTCAGCAAGTTTACTTTTTGATGCTCCACCATTATTATATAGTGTTAAAGCTGAATACAAAATTCCTTCAAATATGAATTGCTTATCTTCATCAAATTTATATTCATCAGGTTTTATAAAACAATTAGACTTTGCCATATATCCCATTATATATTTAATTTCAGGAACATTATCCATTGATTGTAACATATAATACATATATTTAATAGCTGCTCCATTAACTGAATCATTATCTTCCAATTTTTCTTTAATTAAGAATATAAAATCATTTACCAATTGCTTATTTTCTTTAGTTAAACCATTCATATCTATTGCTGATTCAATACTATTAGTTTGTTTAATAGCATTATTAAGTCTTTTTTCAACTTCCATTAAATAATCAGTATCTACTACTATACTTTCAATACTTTTCTTACTTCCATCTTTAATATCTAAAAGTTGTAAAAGTAATACTTTCTTTTCTTTAGGCCATTTATCTAAACTATCCAAAACTAAATAGTTATACACCATCTGACGACTTACTCCCAAATATTTTGCAAGCTTAACTTTTGAAAGCCCCAATTCTTGTAATAATTCATTTAATCTATCCATATTTATCACTACCTTCTTTAACTTTACACTTCAATTATACATAACTTAACACTAAAAATCAAGATTAATTATGTAAATACCACAAATATTCATTATTATTTTTAATTGTATCAATAAAACCACAGCCAAGGCATTCTTCACCAAGATATAAAACACAAGCTTGACCCGGAGTAACAGCCTTAACTTTTTCAGGATACTTAACTCTAATTTTATTATTTTCTAAATATTCAAGTTCTACAGCATGATCTTGATCTCTATATCTAAATTTAGCAGTACAAAAAGTTGGTCTTAAATCACTTATAAAATTAACATTATCAATTATACATTCATCACTCATTAAATATTTACTATCTTCACCAAAAGCTACATACAATATGTTTTTTTCTACATTTTTACCACATACATAATGTCTCTCAAGATTTCCACTTATTCCAACATTTCTTCTTTGCCCAATTGTATAATTCATAAGTCCTGTGTGTCTGCCTATTACTGCTTTAGTTTCCACATCAACTATATCACCAGGATTAGGTTTCAAATAATTTTCAATAAATTTTTGATAATTCCTTTCACCTATAAAACATATACCAGTTGAATCTTTTTTATGAGCAACATTCAAATTATTTTCTTCTGCAATCCTTCTAATTTCAGGTTTTGTATAGTCTCCCACTGGAAATAATACATTTTTTAAATTTTCTCTTTTTACATCGGCTAAAAAATATGTTTGATCTTTATTTAAATCAACACTTCTTTTAAGTTTACCATTTTCCATTCTAGCATAGTGACCTGTAGCTACATAATCAGCTCCTAATCTTTTAGCTTCTTTAATAAATAAATCAAACTTAATAAATTTATTACATAACATATCTGGATTCGGGGTTCTTCCCTTTTTTAATTCTTCTAAAAAGTATGTAAAAACATAATCCCAATACTCTTTAATAAAATCAATTCTATGAAGTTTTATACCTAATTTATTACATAATTCTAAAGCATCATTATAATCCTTTTCTTGTGGACATATATCACTAAAATCATTTGGATTACCTAATATATCATTATTAATATTACTATCCCAATTACGCATAAATAATCCTTCAATTTGATATTCTTGCTTCATTAATAATAAAGCTCCAACTGCAGAATCAACTCCACCAGATATTCCAATAATAACTTTTTCCATAAACATCACATAATTATTATATACTAACTAATCAAAAAATTAAAGAGATTTACTAACTTTCCTCCACAAAAAAGCAAAATAATATCATCTAATAAAATCATTCCTATAAAAACTACACTTCTTTTTATAAAAATTATAATTGACTCTTTATTACTTTTTTTATAAACAATTAAATCAATTATACATCTTACTATCTTAAATAAATTAACACTAAATAATATTAACAATACTACATATACTAATTTACTTATTATTACATATATTACTCCATATAATATTCCCTTTATTCCAAATATACATGTAAGACTACTAATTATAAAACCAATACTAAATCCATTATAAAACATAAAGAATAATACTAATGGTCCTCCGATTAAAAAGACACTTAAAATAAGCAAACTAGATAACATAATTAAATGAATAATACCACTATTTATACTCATATTACTAAAGTTTTGTAAAAACTCATTTATATTTAAAAACAATATCTCTTTAGTGGCTTCATCTAACATTATTACAAAAACAACTCCCGTAATAATACCAATAACTAATATAATACTAAAAAATATATACATCTTCTTACTTAAGCTTGTCCACATTATTATCACCACTTAATTATATTGCAAAAAATATTAAAATATGATAAATTATTAATAGAAAAAAGAAAGTGGTGAATTATTTTGAATAAAAAAGCACAAAAAATAGTAGTATGGATAATGCTTCTAATCATGGTAGCAAGTGTTATCGCTGGTATAGTAGCATACATAATATAAAACACAAGTATCTAACTAACACTTGTGTTTTTTATATATTTATTTAATTATAGAATTTCAGCAAATATTACAAAAACCGAATTAGAAATTGCACTTACAGTTAGCATTTTATTTGTAATATCGACATCTTCTACCGCTACTATTTGTAAAGAAAAAGTTCCTAATTCATCAAAAACTAATATCTCAATATTTGCCATATTCTTGTACAAGTTAAGCATTCGCAATGTTAATAAACACTTTCCAGAATTGTCTTTTTTACAATCATCTATATTTATAAAAAATGGCCCAGTAATTTGTTCATGGCTACTTAATTCACTAATTGCAGATGTTAAATCAGAAATTTGGTTTGTTGTTAAGCCATTGGCATAACTGACAATTTTATTTATTTCTAATGGTAATCCCCTAGATAAATATCCAAACGTTTTTCCTATAGATTTATAATTAGCCAAATTATAAATTGTTTTTATATTATTTTCAGTTATATTTTCCAATTTTATTCCACTATCATATGAGTCAATATTACACGAATTTCCATTTGCACAATAGTCAACAGTTCCATATGATGAATTTTCTTTTATAACGGTTGTATTATCTTCTATATAATATCCAAATGTATTATATTCACTTTCAGCCCATTTTGTTAAAGTCATTCCCGGTTCTGCTTCATATTCAGTATTTAAATATTTAAATTTGATTAAATTACTAGTATTTGCTAAATTTTCATTAACTACATACATATTTGAATACTTGCCATTCGTATCCATTACTTTTACCATTATTCTATAACTTCCACCGTTAAGATTACTAAATGTATAGCTATTACTTGTACTTTCTATAAACGTACTTCCATTATCTATTGAATAATAATACTTTGATATATTATTTGTTCCTTTTGTTGCTGTTACTGTTGCTGTGATTGAACTTGATGTTGTACTTGTTTCTACTTTATTTATTGTTGGATACACATAAGTTCCTGAATATACGCTATATTCATATATATTACTTCTTATCTTCTTTTTATCTATCACATATGCTGATACTTTATAACCTTTTGTACTACTTAAATTGGTAAATGTATGTGAACTTGATGTACTTTCTACATAAGTTAGATTACTTACTGCTAGTCTATTACTTAATCTTTGTACTTTACTTGTATTGTCTAACATTGCAAGTCCATTTGTTTCTTCAATTGCATAATAATATTTATCTATTTCATTACTTCCTTGTTCTACATTTAAGTTTA